>OKRW01000011.1_pt1 | contig 176353 bp, 130 predicted proteins | sample 1601151 | NCBI WGS metagenome assembly OKRW01 (sample SAMEA3541471, study PRJEB24748) | human gut metagenome | biome: human gut; feature: human-associated habitat; material: faeces | place: China | collected 2012 | reverse complement strand
CCGTCGACACCCGCTTTAGGAGAGCGGTGCTCTATCCCCTGAGCTACGGAGGCATTTGAAAACCTTGTTATTCTAGCATGTCTTTCGCGCACGCGGGAGAAAGGTACGCCTCGCTTTTGCCAAGCAAACAGATGTTGGCCATAAATAACAGCGATTGCGACCAGAGTGAAGCTTCATCGATCATGCCCCGCTCAATCATGGCGTTTTCTTTTGCGGCTGGGCAACGAAGCGAGGCGAGCCGCGGCGATTGGGGCATAATGCTTTAGAAACTCAATTATTTTCGCATCTTCGAAAGGCATTGCATGCTACAACTCAAAGACGTATGCAAGTCATACGCCACGGCCAACTTCACGCAGATCGCGCTCGACCATGTGTCGCTCGCATTTCGCGACAACGAATTCGTCGCCATTTTAGGCCCTTCGGGTTCGGGCAAAACGACCATGCTCAACATCATCGGAGGCCTCGACCATTACGATTCGGGCGACTTGCTCATCGATGGCATCTCCACCAAACAATACCGCGATCGGGACTGGGACACCTACCGAAATAATCGCATCGGCTTCGTCTTCCAGGCATACAACCTCATTCCCCATCAAACCATTCTGGAAAACGTGGAATTAGCCCTCACGCTTTCGGGCGTGTCGCGTGCGGAGCGCCGCGAGCGAGCATGCGCAGCGCTCGAACGCGTAGGCCTTGGCGATCACATCAACAAAAAGCCAAGCCAACTTTCCGGCGGCCAAATGCAGCGCGTCGCCATTGCGCGCGCCCTGGTCAACGAACCGGAAATCATTCTAGCCGACGAGCCCACCGGCGCCCTCGACTCGAAAACGAGCGCGCAGATCATGGATTTGCTCACCGAAATCGCCGACGACCGCCTGGTAATTATGGTAACGCATAACCCCGAGCTGGCCGAACAATACGCTACACGCATCGTGAACCTCGCCGACGGCGTTATCAAAAGCGACACGCGACCCTTTGACCCCGACGCAAGCAATGAGCCACGTCGCGAAGCCAAAGCCGCACGTCAAACGAGCATGTCATTTTTCACAGCGCTTTCGCTTTCATTCAAGAACCTACTCACGAAAAAGGGCCGCACATTCATGACCGCTTTCGCGGGCAGCATCGGCATTATTGGCATCGCCGCCATCTTGTCGCTCGCGAATGGCGTGAACCAATACATCGCGAATGTCGAAGAAAACACGCTTTCAGAATACCCTCTGCAAATCCAAGACCAGGGCTTCGACATGACCAGTATGATGACGATGGGCATGGGCGGCGCAGGAGACGATTCAAACACAGGCACAAACTCGCAGGCAAACGATGCGACCGCTTCGAGCGATTCGGGCAAGCCGGTGCATGAATCGAAAATGATCACAGGCATGTTCTCGAGCATCGGAAGCAACGACCTCGCATCGCTGAAAGAGTATTTCGACAACGGCGGCACCGACATCGACAGCTACGTGAATTCAATCGAATACGGCTATAGCGTCACTCCGCAGATCTTCAATTCAAACACCGACGACGGCGTACACCAGGTAAACCCCGATAAATCGTTCACGAGCGTGGGATTAGGCGCATCGAGCAACGGCATCATGTCGTCGATGATGAGCACGAACATTTTCTACAAGCTGCCCGCGAACATGAGCCAGGTCGATAACCAATACGACGTCGTCGCAGGCCATTGGCCTGATAATTACGACGAGGTCGTAGCAGTGCTCACACCGAACGGCAACGTGAGCGATTTCATGCTGTATTCCATGGGCTTGCGCGACCATAAGGAACTCGAAGAAATGGTGCGCGAATTCGCCAACGAGGAAGAAATACAGGTGCCCGACAGCACGCTCGACCTCGACTACGACGACCTCATGAATGTGGAGTTCAAGCTCGTCAGCGGTGCCGATTTCTATCAGTACGACAGCGATTACCAGGTTTGGAAAGACAAGAGCGGCGATGCCGACTACATGAAAAGCTTGGTCGACCATGGCGAAACGCTTAAGGTGTGCGGCGTTGTAAAGCCGAAAGAGGGCGAGAAAATTACTTCGCTTTCAACGGGTCTGTATTACTCGAACGATTTGATCAACCACCTCATTGATGAGGCGAGCGACAAACAAATCGTAAAGGATCAGCAGGCAGACCCCGCAACCAATGTGATTACGGGCAAATCGTTCGCTGAAGAAGAGGATGAGGCGAAAGATGGCAATGGGTTCGATATGTCGAGCCTGTTCACAATTGACGGCGAAAAGCTGCAGAGCGCGTTCACGTTCGACGAAAGCGCACTGGCCGCAGGTCTCTCGAACGCCGACCTCTCGAGCAGCATGGATTTGTCGGGGGCCAGTATCTACTTGTCCAACATGCCAGCATTCGATGCTTCGGGCGTTCAAATCGACCCAAGCAAAATCGACATGAGCCAGTTAAACCTCGACTTCAGCAATATTAAGCTCAACTTCGATGGCGCCCAGCCCGATATCAAAACCGATGTTCTAACCCAGGGCGTCATGAATATCATGGGCGCGTACCCCTCTTGGCTCCAGGAACAAATCAAGGGCGACCATCCTGAATACGCCACCGATCAAAAAGCGGCAGTTGAGGCGTATCTTGCAGACCCCATCACGAAAGCCGCCATGGAGAAGGCTATTGCCGACAGCATCGATTTCAGCGGTATGAGCGATCAAATCCAACAGCAGCTGCAAGAGCAGCTTTCACAGCAACTACAAGCGCAGCTTCTACCCGCACTTTCTGCAGCTATTTCGCAGCAGTTGCAAGCGCAGCTTTCCGTCGCTCTGCAGTCGTATATGCAAACAGCAATGACGCAGGTCATGACGCAATATGGAACAGCGATCCAAAACCAAGTCTCCTCCGCGATGACCACCTATATGTCCACCCTTTCGGCAAACATGTCAAAAGCTATGGGCATTAACGAGAGCGCCTTCGCCGACGCGTTCCAAATGAATATGAACGAGCAGGAGCTTTCCGAGCTCATGGCGAGCCTCATGTCGACCGAGCAGAGCAGCTACGATAACAACATGAAGAAGTTCGGCTGGGCCGACTACGCGAAGCCGGCGAGCATCGACATTTACCCGAAGGATTTTGAAAGCAAGCAAAGCGTGATTGACATCCTCGATGGTTACAACGACAAAATGAACGCCACTGGCGACGAAGATAAAGTCGTGAGCTATACCGACATCGTGGGCGCACTCATGAGCAGCGTGACTACCATCGTGAATATGATCAGCTATGTATTGGTAGCGTTCGTCGCGATTTCGCTTGTGGTGAGTTCTATTATGATTGGCATCATCACCTACATCAGCGTGCTTGAGCGCAAGAAAGAAATTGGCATTTTACGCTCGATTGGTGCGAGCAAGAGCGATATCAGCCGCGTATTCAACGCCGAAACCATCATCGTCGGTTTCGCGGCAGGCGTTATCGGCATCGGGCTTACGGCTCTGGCCTGCATTCCCGCGAACGCGATTGTGCACTCGTTATTCGACGTGGAAAACGTCGCAATCCTGCCATGGCAGGCTGCAATTGCCCTGATCGGCATAAGCGTGTTGCTCACATTCTTGGCAGGCCTCATTCCTTCAAGCGCCGCCGCGAAGAAAGACCCGGTCGAAGCGTTGAGAAGCGAATAGAGAAACGACAAGGGACTTCCCCAACAGCTATTAAGAACAAGAAGCTCGCAGCCATCAAGACTGCGAGCTTCTTTATTGATTCGTTTTACGAGAAAGGGTAGCGAGATTATCCAGCCACCCCATGATATTCATTTAAGCAAAACGACACAGCTGTTTAGTCGGCGTACCCGTTCGGGTTCATCGACTGCCAACGCCATGAATCGGCGCACATGCGATCGAGGTCGTATTCCGCAACCCAGCCGAATACGTCTTTGGCCTTCTGTGGGTCGGCATAGTTTTCCGCAACATCGCCCGCACGGCGCGGCTGAATATCAACGGGAAGCTCACGGCCGCATGCGCGGCTGAACGCCGCCACCACATCAAGCACACTCGAGCCTTTACCGGTGCCGAGGTTCACAACCTCAACGCCCGTCTTGCCATCCATCCAGTTGAGCGCCGCAACATGACCGCGCGCCAAGTCAACCACGTGGATGTAATCGCGCACGCCCGTACCGTCGGGCGTGGGGTAGTCGTTGCCGAACACGCGAACGGCCTTCATTTTGCCAATCGCGACCTGTGCGACATACGGCACGAGATTATTCGGAATGCCCTTCGGGTCTTCGCCGATGAGGCCGCTTTCGTGCGCGCCAATGGGATTGAAGTAACGAAGCAACACAACGTCCCATTCGGGATCGGCGGTGTGCAAGTCGGTAAGAATCTGCTCGATCATCCACTTCGTCCAGCCATAGGGGTTAGTGGCCGGCTTCTTTTCCGCAGCTTCACTCAAAGGCACGCTATCGGGCTCGCCATACACCGTAGCACTCGAACTGAACACAATGCGCTTGCAGCCATGCTTGCGCATGACGTCGCACAAAATGAGCGTGTTGGTGATGTTGTTGTAGTAATACTCGAGTGGCTTTTCGACGCTCTCGCCCACAGCTTTGAATCCGGCAAAGTGAATAACGCCGTAAATATCATTCTCGGCAAAGATGCGCTCGAGCGCGTCGCGATTAAGCACATTGTCCTCATAGAACTTCATGCGCTCGGAAGCACCCACCGGAGCCTTGCCGTCGGCTTCTGCCTGCTTCACGATTTGAGCGATGCGATTAACGGCCTTCTCGCAGGAATTCGACAGGTCATCGATAATGACCACACCATAACCAGCCTGGAGCAACTCGACGCACGTATGGCTGCCAATAAAGCCAGCGCCGCCGGTGACCAGGATATTCTTAACATCAGACATATATGTCCCCTTCTTGGTTGGAAAACCGCCGAGCGAAATCGCACGACAGCGTTACGCACAACCATCTCGATACGCGAGATTGTGAACGACGTTATTCTACACCGCATTTGAGGGAGCGGGCCCTATCCACGGGAAACCCGTTCCATTATACGGAACGCTGTTTCAAGGTTTGGACAAAGGCCGCCAAGCGGTTCAATCCTTCTTCGAGGTTTTCCATGCTACAGCAATATGACAGACGCACGAACCCCTCGGCGGCAAAACAAGAACCGGGCACAAACGCGACGCCCTTCTCTGCAATGAGACGCGTGCAGAATTCATCCGAAGACATGCCGAATTTCTCGATAGAGGGGAATACGTAGAAGGCGCCATCGGGCTCGACGGCATCCAAGCCGATTTCCCTCAAGCGGGCAAGCACGTAGTCGCGGCGGCCGCGATACACTTCGCGCGCCGGTGCAACGTCTTCCTTTAACGCCTGAATCGCCGCGCGCTGCACAAATGAAGGAACCGATGACACCATATACTGATGCATTTTTGCGATTTGTGCCGAAATCGGAGCATCGGCCGCAACCCAACCAAGACGCCAACCAGTCATGGCGTACGGCTTCGAAAAGCTGTCGCACACGATAATGCGGTCGCGTAGTTCGCCATAGCAACTCGCAAAGCCAAGATGCACGCCTTCGTCGCTTTTGTACACGCCTTCGTAAACGAGACTTGTGTACACATCGTCGCAGATGACGAACGCGTCATGGGCCTTGGCGAATTTTGCAACCGCATCCAAGGAACGCGGATTGAGCACGCAACCCGTGGGATTGTTCGGGGACGTGAGCACGATTGCCTTCGTGCGATTGGTTGCCGCCGCCTCAAGCTGCCCCAACGTGAGCTGGAATTTGGTTGGACGCGTGTCGACGGGAACGAACGTCGCGCGGTTTACCGAGATGATCGATTCGTACAAACCAAACGCCGGCGTGGGTACGAGTACTTCATCGCCAGGATTAAGAATGCTCGAAAGCGCCGCGAACAACGCTTCGGTCGCGCCGCAGGTCACGATGATTTCGTCTTCACCATAGGCAAGGTTGCGCTTTTCCATGTGAGCCGAAATCGCACGACGCAATTCCACCGTGCCGTTATTGGGCGGATAGTGCGTTTCGTTTGCAGCAAGAGACTTTGCAACTTCTTCCTTCACGACATCGGCGGTATTGCCGTCTGGTTCGCCGAGCGTAAGCAAAATGCACCCAGGCGTCTGCTTCGCGAAAGCCGTAATGCGACGAATACCCGAAGGTTGCAGCTGCGCAAGCGCGGTATTGGTGGTCAGGGCCATAAGATTCCTTCCGTACGCACATCTTCCAGCATTGTACGCGCCCTTTCCACAGACACGACGAAGCCTTAAGAAAGAAATGGGCCGCCGAAGCGGCCTTTCTGGCAGAGAATTGCGGTTGTGAACGGTTGTTTTAGCGCCCTCGCATGCTTTCTGAATGGAAGCATGCATTTGAACTGGGGTTATGCGGGAGGCTTTTCAGAAAGCCCATTATTTCAAACACGGAAATCGTTCACAACCGCAAATTCGTGCCAAAAATCGGCAAAACGGGACTAATTTCGGTCGGCGATGTCGACATACTCGCGCGCATGGCCCGTTTTCTTGAACGCGGGGCGCATAATACGCTTGCCCGAGACAATTTCCTCGAAACGGTGCGCGCTCCAGCCAGCCATGCGAGCGCTTGCAAACATCGGCGTCAGCAATTCGCGAGGAATGCCCAACGTGGAATACACGCAGCCACTGTAGAGGTCGACATTCGCGCAAATATCTTTGCTCTTGCCGGCCTCGGCGAGCAGCTGCGGCGCCAGGCGCTCGATAATCTCGAGCAAGCGGAATTCCGCTTCATGCTCGGTGCCCACAACCAAACGCTCCGCATATTTATGGAGCAACTCAGCGCGCGGGTCGGAAAGCGTATACACCGCGTGGCCCATGCCATAAATAAGGCCCGTGCGATCGTATGCTTCTTTGCGAACGATTTTACGCAGGTAATCGGCCACCTGGCCTTCGTCGGTAATGTCGGCGACGTGCTGCTTGATGTCGTCGGTCATGCGAAGCGTGCGATTATTTGCGCCGCCATGGCGCGCACCCTTCAAGCTGCCGATTGCCGCGGCGTAAGCGGAATACGGGTCGGTATCGGCACTCGTAACAGCGCGGCAGGTAAATGTCGAGTTGTTGCCGCCGCCGTGCTCTGCATGCAACATGAGCATGATGTCGAGCGTTTTCGCCTCGGTGTCGGTAAATTGCCGATCGGGGCGCAGCATCGACAGAATAGTCTCGGCGGTCGACTGGCCGGGAATATAGTGATGAATGAACATGGAGTCGCCGAAGAATTTATCGCGCATCACATGGTAAGAAAGCACCATGATGCGCGGAAGGCGCGAGAGCAGCATGATAGCCGTATCGATTTCATGCTCCGAGCTGCGGTTCTCCGCTTCATCATCGAAAGCGTAGAGCTGCAGCACCGCACGGCTCATAGCATTCATCAAATCGCGCGTAGGCGGCTTCATAATGTAATTCGCCGTGAATCCATCGGGTAGGTCGCGCTGGGCGGCGATGAGGTCGTTGAAGGTTTTCAGCTGCTCGGCCGTCGGAAGCTCGCCCGCCATAAGCAGGTATGCCGTTTCCTCGAAGCCGAAACGGTTTTCGGCAACAGCATGGTCGACCAAATCGGAAATGCTGTAGCCGCGATACGACAAGCGGCCGCGATCGGGAACTTTATCGCCCTCGGAAACAACGTAGCCATGCACGTTCGAGATATTCGTAACACCAACCACAACGCCCGTACCGTCGGCATTGCGCAATCCTCGCTTGATATCGTAAGTGGTGTAATAACACGGATCGATTGAATGGCATTTCTCAAAATCGGTGTAAAGCGGCAAGCTTTCCTTCATGAGCATCAACCCTCCCGGCGCCAAAAGCGCCCACGATTTACTGCGAAAGAAAAGTGTATGACGAGCTTAGCGCAGTTCAGACGGCCTTTCGGTAAACGAAATATACTTGTAACGTAGCGGCGCGCCGCTGCTTGGCCTCACGAACGGGAAAGCAACGGCAAGCCACCACAATCCGATTAAATCAAATGAGCAAACAAACCACTGCGAAGTTTCGGCTCAAACCATGTCGACTTCGGCGGCATAAGGCGACCGGCGTCGGCCACATTGAGCAGCTCGTCGATCGACGTGGGAAACATCGCAAACGCCACCGCGGGACCATCGCCGCTCGCATCGATACGGTTCACCTTGCGCTCGAGCTCACGCAAGCCACGAATTCCGCCCACGAACTCGATGCGTCCATCGGTGCGCGGGTCATCAATTCCCAGAATAAGCGCAAGCACCTTTTCCTGAAGAATCGAAACGTCAAGGCCCTCGACGGGGTCGCTGCTCTCGAATTCGGGTTTCACGCCAAGGCCGTACCATTCGCGGTCGAGATACATTCCCACAGCGCCTTTATCGATTGGCTCGAGCTGGGACTCTTGCTTATGGATAATCTCGAACGGGCCGTTTTCGCCAGCGAGGGCGTTTAGGAATTCATCCTTGGCAAGGCCGTTAAGGTCGCGCACCACGCGGTTATAAGCAAGAATCGAAAGCTGCGACGCAGGGAAGAGCACACTCATGAAGTAGTTGAATTCCTCGGTTCCGTCGTAACCCGGATTCGCCTCGCGGCGCGCCAAACCAACCTTCACGGCCGATGCCGCTCGGTGGTGACCATCGGCAATATAGGCGCATGGCACCTTGGCGAACGCCGCGACCAAACCGGCATACGCTTGAGAACAGGCAGTTTCCTCCGACGCCGCAGCCATACGCCATACACGGTGCGTAACGCCATCTTCACTGGCGAAATCGTAGAGCGGTGCGGTCTTCTTCACCGCCGCAACCAAAATATCGATTGCATCGGAATCGCGATACGTAAGGAAAATGGGGCCCGTTTGCGCATCGAGGGCATCGATATGGCGAATCCGATCGAGCTCCTTCTTCTCGAGCGTATTCTCATGCTTCTTGATAACGTTTTCGAGATAGTCGTCAATCGCGCAGCACGCAACAACACCCGTTTGCGAGCGCTCGTTCATCGTGAGCTCATACAGATAGAAACACGGCGCAGGCTCGGTGACGAATGTGCCATCGGCGCGGCGAGCGTCGAAGAGCTCGCGAGCTTTCGCATACACCTCGGGCGCATATATATCGACATCAGCCGAAAATTGCGTTTCGGGGCGATCGATGTTCAAGAAGGAGAGGGGCTCGCCATTGACGGCAGCAACAGCCTCAACTCGATCGTACACGTCATAAGGAAGGGCCGCGACCTGGTCGGCGACACTTGCAGTTGGTCGAACAGCAGCAAACGGTTTAACAATCATGTTCTTTCCTTAGCAATGATCCAGGTCAAACAAATGTCAGCGAGCATGGGTTCTGGCGAGTGCGATTCGGGCGTGGGCACGGCGACGCGTACTTCGGTACGCGAGCCGGGGCCAAAGCCCGAAACGTGCCGCCAGAACCCAGCGCAGCGTCGAGCAATTACGCCGTTCGTAGAACGGCGTAATTTATTTAATAACGCGCACGCGATAGATGCTCGGAATCTGCTTCAGAGCCTCGATGGTCTCGTCGTCGAGATGCTCATCGGTATCGAACATAGTGTAGGCATTCTCGCCGGCGCTTTCGTTCGTCATACGCTGCACATTGGCATTATCTCGAGCGAGCACTGCCGTAATTTGCCCGATCATATTCGGAACATTCGCATGCAGGCAAGCCACACGGCTCGCCGCACGTGCTTTGCCCATGGAGCAGGTGGGATAGTTTACCGAATTGGCGATATTGCCGTTCTCCAAGTAATCTTTAAGCTCGGAAATTGCCATATCGGCGCAATTCGCTTCAGCTTCGCCCGTGCCAGCACCAGAATGGGTGGTAATGAACGTGTTCGGCATAAGCACGGTTTTCTGGGTCGCGAAGTCGGTCGCAAACCATGCGATTCTGCCAGCACGCAGGGCGGCATCCACGGCATCCTCGTCAACGATGGTTTCGCGGGAATAATTGATGAGTACGGCATCGGGAGCAAGCAGGTTCAGCTGCTCCTCGCCAATCATATGAATTGTATCGGCCTTCGAGGGCACATGCAGCGTGAGGTAATCGCGGCCGCGGCACGCATCCTCGAGCGTCGATACGCGCTGAACCTTCTGGGAAAGAGCCCACGCATGCTCGACGGAGATAAACGGATCGTAGCCATACACATCCATCCCCAGATCGGCGCAGGCGTTGGCGACCTTCGAGCCCACGTTGCCCAAACCGATAACGGCAATGCTCTTGCCCTTCAGCTCGCGGCCGACGAATGCCTTCTTCGCCTTTTCCGCATTCACGAAAATATCGGGGTCGGCAGCGTTTTCGCGCACCCAATTCATCGATTGCACAACACCGCGGCTCGAAAGCACGAGCATCGCCAAAACGAGCTCTTTTACGGCATTGGAGTTCGCGCCCGGCGAATTGAACACCACGACGCCCTTCTTAGCGTATTCCTCAATGGGAATATTGTTTACACCGGCGCCGCAACGTGCGATAGCGCGAATGCTTTCAGGCAGCTCATAGCCATGCAGGTCGGTCGAACGCATGAGAATCGCATCGGCTTTTTCGGCTTCGGTCACGAACTCGTAACCGTCACCAAAGGTAACCTGGCCGTCTTTCGTGATGTCGTCGATGGTTTTGATATAGCGCATGGAAATCTCCTTTTAGATTATCGAACCCGCATGCCAAATTCAACGGAAGTCCTCGATTCCCGAAGACCGTGGCGACCCGTCGATTCCCTAGCAGACTCAAGGTTCGCATTACAACAATGATTATGTGTCGAGTACGACCACCCACCAAGCGCCCGACCAGCCTAAGGGCGGTGGGCGCGCGCCGAAAGGCGTACGCGGGTGTGCGAATCAAGCCTGGCAACGCCACGCTTGAGAAGAGGAATGAATTTGGGGCGAGGTCTCGCCCTAGATAGATCGCGAACTCGCGGGGTTGCGCAATTCAAAGTCGCGCATGAAGTCGACGAGAGCCTGCACGCCCTCGATGGGCATGGCGTTGTAAATGCTCGCACGCATTCCGCCCACGCTGCGGTGACCCTTAATATTCTTCAGACCGGAAGCATCGGCTTCCGCGATGAATTTCGCATCGAGATCGGTGTCGCCCGTAACGAACGGCACATTCATAAGAGAACGGTCTTCCTTGCGAGCGGTTCCATGGAACACATCGCTCTCGTCGAGCGCGTTATAAAGCAGCTGAGCCTTGGCGACGTTGATGTCGCGCATGCCCTCAAGACCACCCTGGGCCTTAATCCACTTGAAAACTTTTCCGCATACGTAAATCGCGTAGCACGGCGGGGTGTTATACATGCTGCCACCATCGACATGTGTTTTGTATTGCAACATCGTGGGAACGCTGGGCAAATCATCAGTGGGGATAAGGTCGTCGCGAACAATAGCAATCGTAACGCCCGCAGGACCCACGTTCTTCTGAGCGCCACCATAAATGAGGCCGTACTTGGCCACATCGATAGGTTCGCTCAAAAAGCACGACGAAACATCAGACACCAGCGGCACGTCGCCCGTTTCGGGCAGCGCGTGGTATTTGGTGCCATAGATGGTCTCGTTTTCGCAGATGTACGCGTAATCGGCGTTCGGATTCACCTGCAACTCGGCCACATTGGGCACATAGCTGAAATTATCATCGGAAGAATCACCCAGAATATGGGCATCGCCAAAGCGCTTCGCTTCTTGGTAGGCCTTTTTGCTCCAAGAGCCGCTCACGATATACTCGGCAAAACCGCCGCGCATAAGGTTCAGGGGCACCATGGCGAACTGCGTAGAACCGCCGCCCTGCAAGAACAGCACCTTATAGTTATCAGGGATACCCATGAGGTCGCGCAAGTCGGCTTCAGCCTCTTCGATAATCGCCTTGAAAGCTGAAGATCGGTGGCTCATCTCCATTACCGACATACCGCAACCGCGATAATCGAGCATTTCTTCGGCAGCTTCACGAAGCACGCTCTCGGGCAGCACCGCGGGACCCGCGGAGAAGTTGTAAACCCTACCCATGTCGATGACCCCCTTTTCTTCAACGAGAGATTTTTAGCGTCTAAGTACGGTATTGTAGTTCAAATGCGAGCGAAACAGTGCACTTTATTTGGCCAGAGTGAAGAAATTACCGAATCATCCCGTTCCCCCTTTGCAGGGTGCGTGAGGAATTGGCTCTGCGTTCATCTTTGTTCTTCATTTCATAATGAAACGCAACGAGGTAAGCACATAGTGAGCCGAAGGCGAACGGTAGCGAACCGTCCAATTCCTCACGCACCCTGCAAAGGGGGAACAAGAGGGTCGAATGCGCTGAAAGCGATAGGGACGAAAAGACCCGTCCCTTGATCTTTCCGCATACCGCGAGAATTGCCCATGAAACAACTTCCACGAGAATGAGATGCAACAGATTTCCAAGACCGCGCGAAGATTAAGATCGCTCCCAGATTTCTGGGGGCGGCCGATCAAACCTATTCGATTCCGAGCACCTGCATCACAAGCAGCGCGACGGTGAGTAACGTAACGATGGCAACGGTGAACCAAATAAGACCCCGTCCCACAACGCCACTCGCATACTTTCCCATAATGCGCTTATCGGCTGCAATGAGAGCCATGAACACAAGCAGCACCGGCAGCACAACGCCATTGATAAACTGGGCAGTAAGCATGATATTCATAAGGTTGAGACCCGGAATAAGCACCACAATCGCCGAGAACACGATGACGGAAGTGAAAATGCCCTTGAACATGGGCGCTTCCTTCCACGTGAAGTCGACGCCGGCTTCCCAACCGAACGCTTCGCAAATAACGAACGACGTCGTAAGCGGCAGCACGCACGCAGCCAGGAAACTCGCCGCGGTAAGGCCAGCCGCGAACAGAATTTGCGCGTATTCGCCCGCGAACGGGGCCAGCGCGGTAGCGGCATCTTGCGCGGAGTCGATCGAGATGCCCTGCGGATAAAGCACCGCACCCGTGGTAACGATAATGAACCAGGCGACCAAGCAGGCAACAACCGTACCAGCCGTCACATCGACCTTCTGCAGGAACATTTCCTCATGGTCGGTTCCAACGCCTTTATCGACAACGTTGCTTTGTGCAAAAAACATCATCCACGGCGCAATGGTGGTACCAATCATCGAAATAACAAGCGAAACGAAATGCACGTTCGCAGGAATCTGCGGCACCATGGTAGCATGGGCAACATCGCCCCAGTTGGGACCAGCCAAAAACGCAGCAACGATATACGTCACGAACACGAGGGAAATCGCGAGGAAAATCTTCTCGACGCTTTTATAGCTTCCCTTCACCACGAGCAGCCACACGATCACGGCGGAAATAGGCACGCTTACCCAAGTAGGCACGCCGAAAAGCCCCATACCCGATGCAATACCGGCAAATTCGCTGAACGTCGTAGCGACGTTGCCAATAAGCAGCGCGCACATGGCGAATGCGGTAAGGCGAATGCCGAAGCGCTCGCGAATAAGGGCAGCGAAGCCTTTGCCCGTTACCGCGCCCATGCGAGCAGCGGTCATTTGCACGACGAGCAACAGCACGCACATCACGGGGATAACCCAAAGCGTGGCATACCCAAAATCGGCGCCCGCCGTCGAATACGTCGAAATGCCGCCCGCATCGTTACCAGCCATGGCGCTTACGACGCCAGGACCCATAGCCGCAAGCACGAGCAGGAAGAACGGCTTCTTCTTTTCGTCGGCCGATTCCTCTGCGACAGCAGAATCGGAAGGGGTTTCCACAAGTTCGGGCTTTCCCGCCTTGCGCGCGGCATATTCAGCCTCGCGCCGTTCTTGCATGACCTCGTCATACGTCGCATCGCGACGCGCGGCGGCCATTTACAGCACCCCCACGATTTCGAGCACGATGAGCGTATACACGGCAAGAGCCGCCGCGCCGCCAATAACGCCGGCAACCACCGTAAGGGCGCGTGACGTACTCTTTTCGCTCTCGGTGCTTTCCTCCATGACCTCCATGGCGTCGTCGACAGTAACCAAGCCAAGCATGCGTCCCGATTCGTCAACGACAGGCAACGCGACCATATCGTATTTCGAGATATCGGCAGCAACCTCTTCTTCATCCTCATCGGGCGGCACAGAGATGATCTCGGTGTACATGATGTCTCTGAGCTGTGATTCGCGATGCGCCAGCACCAGCGTGCGCATCGACAGCACTCCGACAAGCTTCTCGGAGTCTTCCTCAAGCACATACACGAAATGGACGGTCGGGAAGTCTTCATCGAGGGCGCGCAGCACTTCAACCGTGTCAAGCACGGTATCGGTTTCCTTCATGGCGACAAACTGGGTGGTCATCATGCCGCCTGCAGTGTCGTCCTTATAGCCGAGCAGGGAACGAATCTCGGCCGCATCCTCAACGCCCATCAGGCGAAGCAGCGTTTCAGCCTTTTCATAAGGAAGGTCACGAATAATATCGGCTGCATCGTCAGGGTCCATTTGGCCCAAAAGGCCGGAAGCTTCACGGTCGCCCAAATCGTCGAGCGTTTCAGCCTGGTATTCATCTTCCAACTCGGCGATAACCTCAGCCGAACGCGCATCGTCAAGGTGCTTGAACACCTCGGCGCGCTGCTTGGGATCGAGCTGCTCCAGAATGTCTGCGACGTCGGCAGGGTGCATCTCGTTCAAGCGGCGGTGCGTCACGGAAAGCTGCACCTTGGACAAGTCGCGATCGAGCAGGTCCATATAGTTCCAGGCAATAATCTTTTCGTCGATTTTCTTGCCGAAGAGCTTCGCCGCGCTCACAACAGCTTTCTCGAGAAGCGGATGAAGGCCGCGCAGAATGCCGCGCACGCCAACTTCGGCGCCCAGAAGACGCAGCTGCGTGCCAGAAGGGGAGAGCTTCAAGTCGTTAACGCGCACGAGTTTGAGGCCTTGTGTGTCGACGATTTGCTGGTCGAGCAAATCGCGGGCAAGCAAGACTTCGTCGGGCTGCAGATAACTGAAGCGAATGTTGTACGACTCGGTATTAAGACGAACTTCTTCTTCCGAAAAACTGTCGACGTACTTACGCCAACTAATCATGAACGGCGTGCGGCCAGGGCCTTTAAACGCCAAAGAAGTAATGCGTGGAAACATCTCGCCCGTGGAAATAGCGAGATCAGACACAACACCGAGCTTTTCTCCCGTCGAATCGTATACGGGATTACCCAGCATGTTGGACAAGTAGAGCAAAGCTTGCCTCCCCTCGAACAATGCGGCCTGAGGCCCACGAAGGAAAGCGGAGGACCCCAAGGTTAGCGAACTATGTGTTTTCGAACCTTCAAAATGGCCCTTTTCTCCTAGACAATAAAAAAGCCGCTCTCGCGGCGCAACTGCTTATCGGCTAATTTTAATCCGATTTTGCAATCGGCGAGAAAGTGGTGCGCCGTGAGGGATTCGAACCCCCGACGTACTGATTCGTAGTCAGTCCCTCTATCCAGCTGAGGTAACGGCGCACTTCATAAGCAGCTCGATAATAATAACCCATACAGCTTAGAAGTCAACGAGTTTTTGAAAAAATTTTTCAAAAACTCGTGGCCGACCGGGTTTGCCCCGATCGGCCACCATTCTCACGAGCGATTATTCGTCGTCTTCGGCTTCGTCGAATTCGTCTTCGGCATCAGCCTCATCTTCAACATCGACGTCGGCTTCAACCTCAGTGTCGTCGGCGTCGTTCAAGTCAGCGGTTTCGTCTTCATCGAAATCGTCCGCATCGTCGTCTTCGTCGCCGTCTTTCTTCTTATCCTCGGTCGCGATGGCGCAGGTGCACACCTTGTCGGAATCGGCGACGTTCATCACGCGCACGCCCTGGGCGGAACGTCCCAGCTGGCTAATGCTCTCGACGGAAGTGCGAATCACGACGCCTTCCTCCGAGATAATCATGAGCTCATCGCTTGCCTCGACGACCTTCATAGCCGTAAGCTGGCCCTTCTTCGCCGTCATGGTAATGGTGAACACGCCCTGGCCGCCGCGGTGGTGCAGCGGATAGTCGGCAACGGGGGTGCGCTTGCCATAGCCCTTTTCGGTGATCACGAACAGCTCGGTGCCCGGGCGGGCGATTTCCATACCAAGCACGCGCACGCCGGCGGGAACCGTCATACCGCGCACGCCCATGGTATCACGACCCATCGAGCGAACCTCAGATTCGTCCCAGGTAATCGCTTTGCCGGCGCTCGAAACCATCATCACGCGCTCGCCTTGCTTCACGCGGCGCACGGCGATGAGATTATCGTCTTCCTTCAGGTTGATAGCGATAAGTCCATCGCGACGACTGCGATCGTACAGGCTCATGGAGGTCTTCTTCACCATGCCCTGCTCGGTACCGAACATGAGGTATTCATCCTCAGGGAAGTCTTTCGTCGCGATAATCGCCGAGATGGTCTCTCCCTTCTCGAGCGGCAGCAGATTCACGATTGCTGTGCCGCGAGCTTGGCGGCTCGCTTCGGGAATCTCGTAAACCTTCAGGCGGTAGACCTTACCACGCGTCGAGAAGAACAGCATGTAGCTATGAGTCGACGCGATGAACAGGTGCTCAACGAAGTCGTTGTCTTTCAAGCTCACGCCCTGCATACCCTTGCCGCCACGTTTTTGCTGGCGATAGGTCGCGACAGGCAGGCGCTTCACGTATCCGGCCTTCGTCACCGTGATAACCATGTCTTCCTCAGCGATGAGGTCTTCAACATCGATATCTTTGGCGGCGGTGGAAAGCTGCGTGCGGCGAGGCGTGTTGTACTTCGCTTTGATTTCGAGCAGCTCTTCCTTGATAACCTGACGCATGAGGTTCTCGTCGGCAAGGATGCGCTTGAAGTAATCAATCTTCTCTTTGAGCTCCTTCAACTCGGCCTCGAGCTTGTGACGCTCCAAACCGGTGAGGCGGCGCAGGCGCATTTCCAAAATGGCCTGCGTTTGCGCGTCGGTAAGGCCGAAGCGCTCGGTCAGGCGAGCAGACGCCTCTTTGTCGGTCTCGCTGCTGCGAATAATCTGGATAACTTCGTCGATGTTATCCAGGGCGACAAGCAAGCCTTCAAGAATATGGGCGCGCTCTTCGGCCTTGCGCAGTTCGTACTTGGTACGACGCGTGACAACGTCCTCCTGGTGGAGAATGTAGTAATGCAGCATTTCCTTCAAGGAAAGCGTACGAGGCACGCCATCGACCAAGGCCAACATGATAACGCCCCAACCGACCTGTAGCTGGGTATGCTTATAGAGCTTATTGAGCACGACTTGGGGAATCGCGTTCTGTTTGAGCTCGATGATAATGTCGACCGGCGAATTGCGGTCGGCGCCGTCGTGCACATTCGAAATCTCGGGCAACTTTTTGTCGCGAATGAGCTCGCCAAGCTTCTGCATGAGGTTCGTACGATTCACCTGATAGGGGATCTCGGTAATCACAATGGAATGCTTGCCGTTCTTGCCCTCGATGATCTCGTGCTTCGAACGAATCGTGAGATTGCCGCGACCAGTCTCGTACGCATCGAGAATACCCTTTTTGCCCATGATGACGCCACCAGTCGGGAAATCGGGGCCGGGCAGCACGGTCATGAGCTCTTCGGTCGTGCAATCGGGATTGTCGAGCATCATGCACGTCGCGTCGATAGTTTCGCCCAAGTTGTGGGGCGGAATGTTCGTCGCCATACCAACAGCAATGCCGTTCGAACCATTCACCAACAGGTTGGGGAATCGCGCAGGAAGCACGGAAGGCTCCTGCAGGCTTTCGTCATAGTTGGGATTCCAGTCGACCGTTTCCTTTTCAAGGTCGCGCAGCAATTCCATGGCAGGTTTAGCCAAACGAGCCTCGGTATAACGCATAGCTGCGGCCGAATCGCCATCGATGGAGCCGAAGTTGCCGTGGCCGTCGACCAGAGGCACGCGCATCGAGAAGTCCTGAGCCATGCGAACCATGGTGTCGTACACCGCAGAGTCGCCATGCGGGTGGTATTTACCAATAACGTCGCCAACCGTACGCGCAGACTTGCTGTGCGGGCGATTGGGCGTAATGCCGCTGTCGTACATAGCATACAGAATGCGGCGGTGAACCGGCTTCAAGCCGTCGCGCACATCGGGCAGCGCGCGAGCGACGATAACGCTCATCGAGTATTCGAGGAACGACGAGCGCATCTCGTGGCCAAGTTCGGCCAATTTGATGCCCGAAGCCCCCGAATCGGAGCTTGCAATAATATCCTGATCAGCCACTTTTGTCCTTTCGTAAGAACGGCTAAATCTTAAGTTGGGAAATATCCCGGATATGGAGTATTCCCGGATGCTTTCAAAGCAAAAGCCAGCGAGCATGGGCTTTAGGCGAGCAGATTGGCCAGAAAGAGAAGCGAAGCGTACTTCGGTACGCGAGCTGCGATTGATGGCCAAGGTGCCGCATAAAACCCCGCGCAGCGGCGGCGGTGAGCGTCGTTCGCCAGAACGGCGCTAGCCCAAACTTCGGTACGCAAGCCGAAGGCTGAACCCGAAGTGTGCCGCCAGAACCCAGCGCAGCGTCGAGCTATTACGCCGGCCGTAGGCCGGCGTAACCTGCTAAATGTCCAGGAAGCGAACGTCGAGCGCGTGCTTTTGGATGAATTCCTTACGCGGCTCAACCTGATCACCCATGAGCTCGGAAACCGCCAGCTCGGCCGCGGCGGCATCTTCGATGGTCACTTGCAGAAGCGTACGCGTCTCGGGCTCCATGGTGGTTTCCCACAACTGCTCGGGGTCCATCTCGCCCAAACCTTTGTAACGCTGAATGTCATACTTGTCGGGATCATCGAGTTCAGCCATGAGCTTGTCTTTGGCCTCATCGTTGTAGATGTACTTCAAAATCTTGCCCGACTTGGAGTTCTTCTTCTTCAAACCGTACAGCGGGGGCTGCGCGATATAGATATAGCCACGATTGATGAGGTCGGGCATATAGCGATAGAAGAACGTCAGCAACAGAATGCGAATATGCGCGCCGTCGACATCGGCATCGGTCATGATGATGATGCGATGGTAGCGGGCCGCGTCGCCGTTGTAATCTTCACCGATATTCGTGCCAATTGCCGTAATAAGGCTCGATATGGTGTCGCTCGAAAGCGCGCGATGCAAACCGGCACGCTCGACGTTCAAAATTTTGCCGCGCAGGGGCAGAATCGCCTGGTATTTGCGGTCACGCGCCTGCTTGGCCGAACCACCTGCGGAATCGCCCTCGACAATGAAGATTTCAGACAGGGAGGCATCTTTGCTCGAGCAGTCGGCAAGCTTGCCCGGCATGCTGAACGAATCGAGCACGCCCTTGCGGCGCGTCATTTCGCGAGCTTTGCGGGCGGCCTCGCGCGCTTTAAGCGCCTGGGTTGCCTTGCTAATGATGCGTTTGGCCGGGGCGGGGTTCTCCTCAAGGTATTCAGCGAGGCCCTTCGTCACGGCACCCTGCACCAAACCGCGAATCTCGGTGTTGCCGAGCTTGGTTTTCGTCTGACCCTCGAACTGCGGATCATGCAGCTTCACACTCACGATAGCCGCCAAGCCCTCACGGGCGTCGTCGCCGGAAAGGTTGCTGTCCTTTTCCTTCAGGATGGCATGGGCGCGAGCGTATTCGTTGATTGTACGCGTGAGGGCATTCTTGAAACCGTCGAGATGCGTGCCGCCCTCGTGCGTGTTGATGTTATTTGCAAACGCAAGCACACCGTGAGCGCTGTAGCTCGTTGACCACTGCATAGCAACTTCCACCGTGCCCTCGGCGCTTTCAGCCGAAAAGTAAATCGGGGTATTCAGCGTTTCCTTGCCACGATTGAGCCACGTGACGAAGTCGACGATACCGCCGGCATACTGGAACGATTCGGTCTTAAAAGAGCCGCCTTCCTCGCGTTCGCGTTCATCGGTGAGTTGAATATGGAGGCCCTTGTTCAGGAAGGCCATTTCACGGAAACGTTCAGCGAGCGTATCGTAGTCATACACGACCGTGTCGGTGAAAATTTCGGGGTCGGGCCAGAAGGTGACCATGGTGCCCGTATGGTCGGCGTCGCCAATGCGGTGCAGCTTCTCGACCGTTTTGCCGCGCTCAAACGCAATTTCATGCTTGCCACCATCGCGGCACACGACAACCTCGAGGCGCGTGGAAAGCGCATTCACGCACGAAACGCCGACGCCGTGCAAACCGCCGGAAACCTTATAGCCCTCACCGCCGAATTTACCGCCTGCATGAAGGATGGTGAGAACGACCTCGACCGTAGGAATTTTCTCTTTCGGATGCTCGTCGATAGGAATTCCGCGGCCGTTGTCGATAACCGTGATGGAATTGTCCTCGTGAATCGTGACATCGATTTTGGTGCAATAGCCGGCAAGGGCCTCGTCGACGGCGTTGTCCACAACCTCATACACAAGGTGATGCAAACCACGCGGACCCGTCGAACCGATATACATGCCGGGGCGCATACGCACGGCCTCAAGGCCCTCGAGGACCTTAATGTCTGACCCGTCGTAGTGGTCGGGCTTTTCTTTGACCACGGCCTCCTCCTTTCCGTCCCGATGCAAATCGGGATGCACCGACATGCGCCGGCGCCATAGGCATAAAGCGTTTCAACCGCCAATTTCACATAAAATAAGACGCCGAGGAGCACGCCAGCTGGAGAGGGCGCGAAAACTCAAGCAATCCAACTAGCGAATTTTATCATATTCAGGGTTTTATACCGCGCTCCAGCACGCGATTTAAGATAGTCCACACGGCCTACAAGGCCCCATTGTCGCCTTTTTTGGCTGTCGCAGCGTTTTTTACCTCTAAATCGGAAATCATGGCGCGTTTAAGCGCTTCTCGCACCTTTTTATCGGGAATCGTGGACAGCTCCTCGTCAATCTGGGCTATACGCGCCTCAGAAAGCGCCACACGCGGCGCTTTCTCTTGAGCCGCCATTTTTTCGGCTTCTTCGCGGTAAGGATGAGAGAGTTTGTACTTGCCACGCGAGACGCGAATGCGAAACTCGTCGATTTCTTCGCCGAACAGCTCAAGGAACTTCAGTTTGATCATTTCACGACGCGCGTCGACCTCCGCTGCGATAAGACTATCTTCCACATACACGATGAGCTCGCCCGCGGGCGGCTTTCGACGAATGAACGCGCCACCCGTCGAACGAGCGGCGGCCTGCGAGGTGCGCGAGGTTTCATCCCATTCTGATGTTTCACGTGAAACATCAGTTTCTTCTTCGGCCTTGCGAATAATGTAAATCGAATTCGTGTGGTCGAGAATTACCGCAGCAGCAGGGCCAGCGCACGCTTCAAGCGCCGACTTCCACATGCGCTTCACCTTCGCGGCGCGCGCTGCTTTAGCCGCAAGCACATCTGAAGACGCCTGCCCACGCAGAGTCTTTTGAAGGGCCATGGAAAACGATTTCATGGAGTTGCTCATGCACGAACACACGCCTTCGACAAATCGAGCACAGATGCCCGATCGACGATATCGTCCTCGAAACACGTCAAATCCGTAGCGGTCATGAATGTCTGGATGTCTTCATGCAGCAAATCAACGAGCGCGCTGCGGCGGCGGGCATCGAGCTCGCTCATCACGTCGTCGAGCAAGAGCACCGGCTTGACGCCAAGCATCTTCTTAACCAATTCAACCTCAGCGATTTTCCACGCAAGCGCAATGGAACGCTGCTGGCCCTGCGAAGCGAATGTGCGAGCATTGCGCCCGTCGATGAAAAATTCCATACGGTCGGCATGCGGACCCACAACCGCGCGATGGCGGGCGCGCTCCTCAAGGCGGCGCGAGAACATCGCATTCGCCGTCGCATCAAGAACCTCGTCTTTCGACATCTCCGCATCGTACGGGCGACTTTCAGCCAACTCTGCCAAATCCTCCGGAAGCCACGAAGGAATGTACGAATACGAGAGCTCCTCCGCGCCGTCGGTAATGTCGCCGTATATGCGAGCCATGCGTCCGCATAGATTGCGGAACAGCGCAACGCGATACATGTGCAGGCGGGCAGCTACGGGGATAAGCGCATCGTTCACGCTGTCGATGAGCACATCGGACGCTTCGTCTTTCAGAAGCGCATTCTTGTTGCGCAAAAGCTTTTCGTAATCGCGGCGAATGACGCGATGGTTCTTCGAAAGCTGGCTGCCAAGCAAATCGATCGCGGAACGCTTTGGCGTCTGGGAGCCCTTCGCAAGCTCAAGGTCATCGGGAGAGAACGCCACGGCAGGCAGAATTCCCTGCAAATCTTGCGCGGCGCGACGCTTCCCATTGAGCGTGTACGACCTCGATGCCGGCTCAATCACCGTCGCAACGCTTAAGTCGCGCGAGTCGGATATGAATCGCGCTTCGAGGCGAGCGAATGGAGCGCCCCACATAATGAGGTCGCGCCCGCGGGCCGAGCGAAACGACCCATGGGCGCACAAAAGTTGAATTCCCTCGACGACATTGCTTTTGCCCGTGGCATTAGGACCCACGAAAATCGTGAGTTCACCTATGTTGCCCAGTGCGAGGCTTCGATAATTGCGAAAACCGGCCAGGCGCACTTCTTGAATGCGAAGATCGTTTGCCACGGCGAGCACGTCCTTAAGATACGCGAACGGGCATAACGAGATACAGGAAGTTCTCGCCTGCGCCCGCACGGAAAATGCCGGGCTTCATGGGCGACGAGGTCTCGAAGAACACCTGGTCGGTCGAGACAGACATAAGGCCGTCAAGCACATACTGGTGATTCAAGGCGATTTGAATGCTTTCACCCGCCACTTCGCAGCCGACAACTTCCTCGGCCGAGCCCACGTCTTGCGTGGCCGCGTTGATAATCGCGTTACCCGCTTCGGCGTTGATGTCGATTTTCACGGGCGACGAAAGCGCGCTCACCAAGCCCACGCGCTTTACTGCAGTAATGAGCTCCTGCGTAGTGAAGCACGTCTTCGTTGCCCATGACTGCGGAATAATCTGACGATAGTTCGGGAAATTGCCCTCGATGCGGCGATTGATGAGCACCATATTCTGATAGGTGAACACAATCTGGTTCGCCGTAAGGCCAATGGTAATGTTTTCTTCCATCTTCGGCAGGCCGGCAACCTCCTGAAGGAACACGCCGGAAACAATCGCCTCGAAATTCTCCTGCGCGCCCTCAAGCGTAATATCGGCCACAGCAAGGCGATACGAGTCGGTCGCAACCATGCGCAAGCCTTCGTCGGACGTGGAGATAAGCACGCCCGTGAGCACCGCACGGCTTTGGTCCTTCGAAACAACCTTCGCCACACGCTTAACCATAGAGCAGAATTCCGCGAACGGCACCTCGATGGAACTCGAAACGTCAACGTTGGGGAACGGGGGGAAGTCGGCCGCATCGAGCGTTTTGAGCGTGAACGACGATTTGCCGCACGATACCGTGACAGTGGAATCGTTCGTCTGGAACTCCACAGCTGCCTCAGGCAGGTTTTTTACGATATCCAGAAGAAGCTTCTCGGGAATAACGGTCGTTCCCTCTTCTTCAACGAGAGCAGGAACGCTGTAACGAATAGAGCGTTCGAGGTCGGTGGTTTCCATAATCAGCCCCATGCCCTCTGCTTTAATGTAGACGCCAGAAAGCACGGGGATGGTAGAGCGCGAAGCTGTGCCCTTGGACACGATGGTCAATGCATTAAGGAGTTCGCTCTTGTTGATGTTGAATCTCACTTTTTTGCCCTTCTGCTCTTAAATAAATAATTAATGATTGTAGTAGTAATAAGGACGGTGGAAAAGTGGAAAAGGTTGCATCGTGCCTGTTCAGTCATTGTTTATGATGACTGAAGAATGTTTGACAATCTGCGCCCGCTTTCCACTGCTTTTATTGCTTATATTATCTTTCCACCGCTTTCCTCAAGTTTTCGACTAGTTTTCCCGAATGTTTTTAATAATGATCTCGAGCTCTTCTTGAAGCTCTCGACTCTCTTTAGTCTTCTTCTCGATCTTCTCGACGGAGCTCATAATGGTCGAGTGGTCGCGATTAAACCGCTTTCCGATGTCGTTGTAAGGAATGTCGATCATCTGACGGCACAAATAGATCGCTACGTGGCGCGCATAGGCGATATTGCGCGATCGTTTCGTGCCAATGAGGTCGGCATGGCTTACCTGATAGTACTGCTCGACTTCGTGCTGCACGGCTTCGACGGTGATTTTCTTCAACGCGCCGGCTGAGAAATGATTCTCGAGTAGCGATTTCACGTCGGAAAGCGTGATGTCGGGGTTTCCGAACGCGGTCATTTGCGAAATAACCTTCGTTACGGCGCTTTTGAGCTCGCGTACGTTTGAGCTCGATATTTCCGCGATGTACATTTGTATATCTTCGGGGACGTATAAATCCCAGCTGCCTTCGGAGCGCTTGTATTCCTCGATGAACGACTTAATAATGCCGAGCTTCGTTTCGACTTCGGGCGGCTGAATGTCGTAGGTGCCGCCCGAATTGAAGCGGCTCTTGTAGCGTTCGTCGATATCGATGCTCTTCGGCGAACGGTCGGCAGAAAGCACAACTTGTTTGCCGGCGTCGGTGAGGCGGTTAAACAGCTGGAACACGATATTTACTGTGGCCGATTTGCCCTGGAAATACTGCACGTCATCGATGAGCAGCGCGTCGGCGTCGAGATAGCGGCTTTGGAATGCCTGGAAGCTCGATTTGTCTTTGCTGTGGTCAATCGCGGCGATGGAATATTCCGTGATGAATTCCTGCGCGTCGATATACACCACGCGCATATCGGGCCGCGTTTCCAGAATGTAGTTCTGGATAGCTCGCAGCAAGTGCGTTTTGCCCAAACCGCTTTTTCCGTAGATGAACAGGGGATTCAGGGTTGACTTGCCGGGCGATTCCGCTACCGATACGGCCATCGAATAGGCCAAACGGTTCGAATCGCCGATGATGAAGTTCTCGAAGGTCAGCGCGGCGGCGCCCGTGTCCATGCCGTTCGCGCGCGCGATTTGGCTGCCGGTGAGATGGCTTGTCGCCGCCGGCGGCTGCGGGGAGCTCGGCTGTGCTGCGGCAGCAGGCTGAACTTGCGGTGCGACCTGGGGCTGGGGTTGAATCGGCTGCGTGGCTGGTGCTGCAGGTTCGGAATGCGCGGGCGCGATGGGCGCAGCACCCGTCTGCGCTCTCGCTGTCTGAGGGGCTGCCGGTTGCACAGGCGGCGTGTAAGGTGCCGCTTGCTGGGCGTTTTGCGTGGCGATTTGCTGCATGAACGCCGAAGAACCTGGGTCGACCTCGATTTCTACCACATATTCGGTTTCGAACAAGTCGCGCAGCGCCTGCTCGATTTGCGAAAGAAAGCGCTTTTCGATTTGGCCTTTAATGAAGTCGGTATCGACGGTGGCGAGCAGGAAACCCACGCTCGACGCTTGCGGCTGCATGCGTCCCAGAAACGCGTCGACTTGCGCCGGATTCACCGTGCCATACGATTTGACCTTTTCGATAACGGCTTGCCAGGTTTCATAGGGGTTGTTTGGATCCATATTTATTCAAGCCGCCTTCCCTCCGTAGATGGTATCGAGATTATAGCGGCCAATCCTCCAATTGTGGTGTCTTCAGCGGGGTGTGGAAATTAAAACAACGCGTCGATGACGCGCAGACCTTCGTCAGTGACCTGTCGCATTTTTCCGACGGTGGAAATAAGGCCTGCCTCCTCGAGCTTTTTGAGCGCGCGGTGGGCGCTGCTCGCCGCAAGGCCGAGTTCTTCGACGATATCGGTCACGCGCAGCGTTGGCTGGTCCAAGAACAAATAGAGCACGTCTTTCTCGCGGTCGGAAAGGGCGGGCACCATTTGTTTGCGCTGTTCGCGCGTGGGTGCACCCTTCGGCACGTCGAAATCTTCCTCCGGTTTCACGCTGATGGTTACTACTGAGCCGCATTTGATGTTGTCTTCGATCGTGATGCGACCGTGCGAGAACGAAAGATATTCCTTTACCAGGGGCAATCCACTGCCGACGCCGCGAATGTAGCGTTTCATGTCGCTTGTGGCCGACGAAAAGCCAGGCATCTGCGCCTTTTCCTTTTGGGGAATGCCGGGACCTTGGTCGGTGAAGCGAATCGTATTGCCCTTATCGAAAATCGAGACCACGATTTCCTTGAATTGGGCATGGATGAAATTCTCGCTGACCTCGCGAATCGCAGTATAGGGAATGCTGCCGCCGGCCTGCTGGGCCTGGGTGTAGATAGTGGAGGCAAGATTCTCGATGAACTCCGCCGTGGTGGTAGGAGCTATTTCAGTCACGCGTGGCGCGCTTCGGAAGTCGTCATAGCAAGCGATTCGTGCGCTCGCGATAGCGCGAGAGTAATCCTCGTTGACTCCAGATGCGGGCTCGGGTGCGTTTTGTGCTGTGTTTAGTGTAGGTTCCAACGCTTTTCCCAAGTTATTCCAGGTTTTCCGCTAATTTTCACTCGCTTGGAAAATTGTAAAAACTTTTTCACGAATGAGTTCCACCATTCTAGAGGTGGAAAGTCATGTTTTTCAAGACTCTTTCCACTCATGGTGGAAATTTCCATAGCCATCAACCTCATGTTTTCCGAGTTTTCCACTTTTTATTCAAGGAATGTGGAAAACGGTGGAAATGATTGGAAACCAATGCGGAAAACCTCGAAAAACAGCTTGACTTACTGGAAAACAAGGGGGAGAGAACGGAAAAACACGACAGTTTGTACGCTTTCCTGAAAAGTTCAGAGCAAGCTTTGAATTCATGCTGGAAAAATTGGCTGAAATACGGAAAAGCCCAGTTCATAACCGTTTTCTGAAGTTTCTGCAAAGTGGTTTCCGCGATGTAGGGAAACATTTTTCCAAAACGTGTTTCACGGTTTTCCGCGTAGTTTTCCACCGGAAAAACCGCGTAATGCCTGGGTTTTCCTCATTTTCCACATTTCTAGACGGTGAATAAGCTCAGTTTTCCACAATGGAGCTCATTTAGCCCCTAATCGCGCGGCGGAAAGAGCCGCAACGGCGCCTCGGCAGTTTTCCGCGGTTGGAAAACTCGTTGTTTTCCGTTTCGTTTTCCACTCGTGAAGAATTCGTCGCGAATTGAAACCTATATATAGTGTTGAAAACACAAGCGATCCTACTAGTAGCGGTTTTTCACGTGAAAGCGCCGATTTCTTTCGAAAATGCTTTATGAACTGCGTGAAAAGGGGGTTTACATCCGATTTCGCTACGTTATACTTGTACGGCTATTCATTGAGAAACACATGCTGCAATAACGTGAAAGGGAGTCGAAATGAAGCGCACCTATCAGCCGAATAACCGCAAGCGCGCCAAAACCCACGGTTTCCGCGCACGCATGGCGACCAAGGGCGGCCGTGCCGTTCTCGCTCGTCGTCGCGCCAAGGGCCGCAAGCGTCTGACCGTGTAAAAACCTCGGAGGTCGGCGTGAAATCGACAATTAGGTCGAGCGCCGACGTTTCGCGGCTTTTTTCGCAGGGAAAACGCTTCAGCACGCCGTTCGCAACGGTGCTTGTGCTGAAGAGAACTGAGCAACACGACCATGATTTGCATGGTCGTGTTGCTTTTATAGCGGGAAAAAAGCTTGGCAACGCCGTTTGGCGCAATGCCGCGAAACGCCGGCTCCGTGCAATCGTGTGCGATCTTGGGGGCCCGTGGGGGGGTTGGGACGTCGTAATTTCGGCACGCTCCACCATTCTGAAGGCTTCTTATAGTAAAGTGAGCCACGCATGCGAAAAGGCCCTTGAAAAGGCCGGTTTAATCAATCCTGCTTCGCGATAATGCTCCGGGCGGGAGTTTGTGGAAGAAGGCATATTCGATGAATGCCGTGTTTGCGTTCGTGCGCTCGCTGCCGAAGCGTGTCGCTTTGCTCGCGATTCAATTCTATCGTGCTGCCATTTCCCCAATTTTTGGCCCCTGCTGCCGCTATGTTCCCACGTGCTCGGAATACGGGCTCGAGGCGATTCGACGTTTCGGCTTGCGCAAGGGAGGCTGGCTCGCCATAAAACGCATCGCAAGGTGCCACCCTTTCCATGAGGGCGGCTACGATCCTGTTCCCGACAAGCTCTAGAAAGGCAGTGCCGTATGTGGGACGTGTTTAAGGACTGGATATTCGATTGCATCGCATTCTTCGCCAATTTCCTTGGCGACTGGGGTCTTGCGATCATCGTTATCACGGTCATCTTCCGTTTGCTTGTTGCCCCTATCATGCACAAGCAAATCAAATCGACCTTCCAAATGCAGAAGGTCCAGCCTCTTATGCAAGAGATCCAAAAGAAGTTCGCCGACGACCCTGTTCGTCAGAACGAGGAAATGCAGAAGCTCTACGCTGAAACCAAGTTCAACCCCTTGGCTGGCTGCGTGCCCATGCTTATCCAAATGCCGATCTTCTTGGCCATGTTCCAGACGCTGCGCGAGATTGGTTACTCGCACCCCGACGAGGTGTACAGCTTCTACGGCATGGTTACTGACCTTACGAAAACGCCTGCAAATGTGATTTCCGACGGTTTCGGCGCATTCTTCCCGTATTTGGTGCTCATGCTCGTGTTCGCCTTGGCAACGTTCTTGCCTATGGTTCTGCAGAATCTCAAGACCGATTCCGCCCAGCGCAATCAGATGCTTATCATGGGCGGTGTTATGACGATCTTCATGCTCTGGATTTCCTGGAGCTCGCCCGCTGGCGTTTTGTTGTTCTGGGGTGCCTCTTCCGTTATCGGCATTCTGCAGCAGCAGCTCACCATGCGTCACCTGAAGAGGGTCGAGGCTGAAGCCGAGGCTGCCCGCATCGAAGTCGAGCCCGTCAAGGTTGATGTCGAGCGCAAAGCCAAGAAGAAGCGTCCGACCAAAAAGCACTAATATCGATCCGACCATGCCGCGCGCCAGATTTGGCGCGCTTGCATATACAGAAAGGATTGAGCCATGTCCGACGAAATCATGGACGATCAGGTTAACGAGGAAGCGGTCGAAGAAACCATTGAAGACCAGCTCAAAGGCGATGAGCCGCACAGCGAAGAGCACGATGTGAGCGAAGAAGAGCTCGATGAAATCGCCGATACCGCCATCGCTGCATTGAAGGGCATTCTTGAGCACTTTGATGTGGGCGAAGTTACCATCGACGAGTACGAAGGCGACGAGGGCGAGCTTATTCTGGATATCACGGGTGACAACCTGGCTATCCTTATTGGCCGTCATGGCAAAACGCTCGATGCGTTACAGTTTATCATTTCCGCCATCACGACGCGTACGATGGGCTTCCGCTATCCGGTCATCGTTGACGTTGAGGGCTATAAGAATCGCCAGCGTCAGAAAATCGAGTCGGTGGCATACTCCGCTGCTCGTCGCGCGAAGTCGCAGCATCGCAGCGTGAAGCTGCGCCCCATGACGCCCTACGAGCGCCGCCTGGTTCACCTCGCCCTGCGCAATGAGCCTGGCGTTGAAACCGCTTCCGAAGGTGAGGGTGCCGCCCGTCACGTGGTGATTATCCCCTGCTAGGGAACAAACTCATATGCATGCTTTTAAGGCCCTTCTTCTGAAGAAGGGCCTTTCTTTATGGCGTGCTTTGGCCAACACGGTACAATTGCAGGGAATAAACACGCGCACCGCGCAACGAGAGAGGTTTTCATGGGCACGCTTCGCGATATTCTGGCCACGCGCCACGGCATCGACATCACCGAACAGCAGGAGCAACTCCTGTTCGACGACCTACATGCCATTATGGAAATCAACAAGACCATGAACCTTACGCGCATTCTCTCCGAAGAGGACGGTATGGTGCTGCATCTGGAAGACAGCGTGCTCGGCTTGCCGTACGTGAATGATGCCCCGGTTGGCCTGTATGGAGATCTGGGTACCGGTGGTGGTTTCCCCGGCATTCCCCTGTGCGTGCTTACGGGCCGCGAAACCCTGCTCGTCGATTCGGTTAAGAAGAAAGTTCGCGCTCTGGAGCCTGTTGCCGAAGAACTCGGCATTGGCGATCGCCTTTCCACATATGGCGGTCGTATTGAAGACCTCGCTCTTGAGCGTCCGAAGGAATTTTCGGTACTCACGGCTCGTGCTTTGAGTTCTCTTGGGTCGCTGCTCGAGCTGGCTTCTCCTCTTCTGCGTAAGGGCGGTCGTTTGGTGTGCTACAAGGCGCAGCCGACTGATGAGGAACTCGAAATCGCTTTCGGCATTATGAAGCCACTCGGCTTCGAGCTTGTGTGCGACGACAGCCATGAGCTAAGCGACGGTTCCACGCGCCGTGTTTTCGTGTTCCAGAAAGTGGCGAATCCTCGCATTGTGCTTCCCCGTCGCGTCGGCATGGCGCAACGCAGCCCCCTTATGCCTGCCGATTTCACCAAGAAGAGTAGCCAGAAGAGCAAGAAACGTCGATAACAAGCCCGAGCCCCTCTTCCCAAGACTGCTTACGAGAAACGCCGTTAGTGCGGTTGAATATCCGCGTCTCGGGGTTGCTCTAAGAAGCGTCGTCTCGTGTTCGGTTCTTCCCGCGTCAAAACCGTCGATGTGCCAAAAATTGGCGAACCAGGAATTTTTGGCACGGCTGTGGATTGCTGCGGCTAATTCCCTTACTGAATATATAATGGAACAACTTAGCGACGGAAATGCGCTTGACGGCTCGCCTGTGAAATTCGCAATGGCTTGAGCCTCGCGTTTTTTACCGTCGGTTTCGATGTTTCACGTGAAACATCCTTCATCTTCGTTCTACATTGGCTATAAGCCTCGCATATACACGCAGTATCAATGAAGGAGGACGCGTGGGACTGTTTGATGGTTTGAAGAACCAGAGTCGAAAGCCTAAAGATCAGGAAGGCAACGCCGCCGAAAGCGAACAGATCGGCTACAACCCCGAGAACGCTCCGGTTATCGAGCGCGATCCAAATGTTTCACGTGAAACATCCGTTGTTTCTTCCACCCAGGAAGATCTTCAGGCTGACGCATACGCGAATGAACCCGCTCCTTCTGAGGCGGTATATACCGCGACTCCGCTCCGTTCGTATGCTGAAAAGAAACCCGTGAGGCACGTTGTGGGCACCACGAAGGTTATTGCGATTCTTAATCAGAAGGGTGGCGTCGGTAAATCGACGACGACCATTAACCTTGGTGCGGCATTGGGCGCCATGGGAAAACAGGTGCTGCTTATCGACCTCGATCCGCAGGGCAATACTTCGAGCGGCTTGGGCATCGAAAAGAACCTTTTGAATGAATGTATCTACGATGTGCTCATCAGCGACACCCAGCTTACCGATATCATCATTCCTGATGTGTGCGAAGGCCTCGATGTTGCTCCCGCAACTATCAATCTTGCAGGTGCCGAAGTCGAGCTCGTTTCCGAAATGGCTCGCGAGGGACGCCTGAAGGAAGCGATTGGCCATGTACGCGGCAAATACGATTACATTTTCATCGATTGTCCGCCTTCACTCGGCCTGCTTACGGTGAATGCACTCGTTGCTGCCGATAAGCTGCTTATTCCTATCCAATGCGAGTTTTATGCCTTGGAAGGCGTGACGAAGCTGCTCGATTCAATGAAGCGCGTGAAGAGCCTTCTGAATCCCGGCTTGGAAATCTACGGCGTGCTGCTCACGATGTACGACGGACGTACCACGCTTTCGAAGCAGGTTGCCGCCGAGGTGCGTAATTTCTTCGGTCGCACGGTTTTCGATACGGTGATTCCTCGTACGGTTAAAATCTCTGAAGCGCCGAGTTTTGGCCAACCGATTAATGAATACGACCCGACTGGTAAAGGCGCGGAGGCGTACTGCGCCCTTGCAAGAGAGGTGAGCCAGCGTGGCTAAAAATAAGAAGGCCGGTCTCGGCCGTGGTTTGAATTCTCTTCTTGGCGGGTATGAAGCGCCCGCCGAGCCTGCTCGTGTAGCGCCCGAACGTCAGGTGGAACGCGTTGAGACGCAGGCGGCTTCGGTCGCGGAACCCGCACCCGCCGCACCTGCCTCCGTTGTCGAACGCGAAGTGATTCGTGAGGAAGACCTCGCTCCCGAAGATCGTGAAACGCTTGATGGCGAGAAGTATTCCGCGCCGAAGCAATACGCGAAGCCGACCGCCGCAACCGAGCCGCTGAATTCGCGCATTGCGGTGAAAGATGTGGTAGCGAAGACGGAGCTCATCGAAGAGCCCGATGGCGTAACCATTAAAAGTGTCACCGAACGTCCCGCGACGCCCGCTGCCCGCTATATGGAGGAAGCCAATCGTCCGAGCGCTCTTGATGCACGCTTGATGCAGCGTGAGGTTGCGTCCGCGCCTCAAGCGACAATTCCCGCGCCTCAGGCGACGGCTTCCGCCGCAACTCGGGCTCAACCTCAAGTTGAAACTGCTGGGGCTCCTGAATCTTCCGCTGAAGCAGCACCTCATCATTTGGATGAGGTTCCTATCGAATTGGTGCATCCGAATCCGAACCAGCCGCGTATGCATTTCAATAAGGAAGAGCTCGACGAATTGGCGCTTTCAATTGAGAAAGATGGCCTGTTGCAGCCTATCTTGGTTCGCGAAGATGCTGAGGGCTATGAGATTATTGCCGGCGAGCGTCGTTGGCAAGCCTCCCAACTTGCTGGCCTGAAGAAGGTTCCGGTTCGCATCAAAGAGGCCGACGATATGAAGGTACTCGAGCTTGCGCTTATCGAGAACCTCCAACGCAGTGATTTGAACCCTATCGAAGAGGCGTATGGCTACAAACGCATGATGGAGCGTGGCAACCGCACGCAGTCTGAAGTTGCGAGTGCGGTTTCGAAAGGCCGCTCGACCATCGCGAACGCTTTGCGTTTGCTTGACCTTCCCGAAGACGCCCAACAGATGCTGTACGAGGAGAAAATCACGGCTGGTCACGCCCGCGCGATTTTAGCCATTCCTTCCGATGAAGGTCGCGCAAAGCTCACCGAAAAGCTTGCCAAGGAAAAACTTTCGGTTCGTGAGGCCGAATCGCTTGCTCGCCTGATTGCTGGACGCGAGAAGCAAAAGAACAATCCGGTGAAAAAGCCGCCGAAGCCCCGCTTCTTCCGCCGTGCTGCGAAAGACCTTTCTGAGTCGTTCGATACGAAAGTTCAAGTTCGCAGCGTGAATGGAAAGAATAAGATCGAAATCGAATTCAAGGACGAAGAAGACTTGCATCGTCTCTACGATCTTATGAAGCATTCTGCTGAATAGCGCCGACATATAACCAAGGGCCTTCGCGATATTCCGAAGGCCTTTTCTTTCGACGAGGGATATACAACATGGTAGATATCGAAAAGGGCATCAAAGCGTATTCAAGGGAAGGCCTTGCCGAGTTTATGAAAAGTGCCGGCATGCCCGCATTCCGCGCGAAGCAAATCGAGCAATGGCTCTATCAAAAAGGAGCTACCTCGTATGATGAAATGACGAATCTCTCGAAAGACATGCGCGCGAAGCTCGCTGAAGCTGCCCCGCTGTATAGTGCGGAAATCGACGATCGGCAGGTTTCTTGTGACGGCACGAGGAAATATATCGTTCGATATGCCGATGGATGCACGGCGGAAATGGTTGCCATGCCGTCGGGCGATCGCCTTACGGTATGCGTTTCGTCGCAAGTCGGTTGCGCGATGGCGTGCTCGTTCTGCGCCACAGGTAAAGAGGGATTCACGCGCAATTTGCTCCCCGGAGAAATTGTCGAGCAAGTACTGATCGCTCAGAACGATATGGGCACCCGCGTGAGCAACGTGGTTATCATGGGTCAAGGTGAACCGTTTTTAAATTACGGCAATACCCTTGCAGCTCTTCGTTTCCTGAATGGCAAAGACGGGCTCAATATTGGCGCGCGCCACATCACGGTTTCGACGTGCGGCATTCTCGATGGCATTCGTGCATTCGGTGCGGAACCCGAGCAGTTTATTCTGGCGGTTTCCCTGCATTCCGCCATCCAGGAAACTCGCGATGCTCTTATGCCTCGCGTGAAAAATCAATCGCTTTCTGCTTTACATCGTGCAATTGAGGAATACCAAGCCGATTGTGGACGTCGAGTCTCGCTCGAATACCTTCTTATCAAAGGCTTCAACGACGATGACGACCACCTGCAGGCGCTCGTCGATTTCTGCGAGGGCATTTCCGCCCACGTGAATTTGCTGCCCCTCAATAATGTTCCGGGCTCCCCTTTTCAGCCTGCCTCCAAACATCGCGTCGATGCATTCATTCGAACGCTTGAACGCGCGGGCGTCGAGGCGACCATGCGAGATTCGCGCGGCGGCGACATTGCAGCTGCGTGCGGCCAACTTAAGAATCAAAAACGCCAGGATTCGCGTTTGATTCAAAACGCGGAGAACCGTATCTCGAACACGAAGAATCGTTAACCGCGAATGCGATTCGGCGTATGTTGTGTCGGCAGAAAATACGCCCAATGCAAGCATGCCTTACATGCATGGGTTATATTGGGCAAAGGCAATTTAAGAGGGCGCGAGCCCATCGCGAAAAGCTGCGATAAGAGTGAGGAATGAAATGGCGTATTCAGGCAACCCGAAGGATTATTCCGTCGCTGTGGTGTATGGCGGCACAAGCGGTGAGCGCGAGGTGTCTTTGAATTCCGGCGTCGCATGCGCCGATGCATTAAAAGAAGCTGGCTTCGCTGTTGACCTTGTCGACCCCTCGGTGAAAGAGGATCTGAAGAAGCTCATCGACGGTAATTACGACATCGCGTTTTTGGCGCTGCACGGCAAAGGCGGCGAAGACGGCACGATTCAGGGGTTCCTTGAAACAGTAGGTATTCCTTATACAGGATCGGGAATTCTCGCAAGTGCTCAGGCCGTGAATAAGGGCAAGGCAAAAGAGCTGTATGCCGCCGCTGGTTTGAACGTTGCTGCTTCCGCCGTTATTGGCAAGGGTGACGAGCTCGATGACGAAGACCTCAAAGAGATTTCCGCCGAGATTGGCATTCCCTGCGTGGTGAAGCCCACGACCGAGGGCAGCTCCCTTGGTATGACGATCGTCCATGAGTATGATGAATTGCGCGGCGCGATCGACTTGGCTTTGAGCGTCGACGAGGAAGCCATGATCGAAGCGTTTATCGAAGGCACCGAACTTACCGTGGGCGTTATTGGCAACGACGACCCGCGCGCACTGCCTGTTATCCAAATCGTACCCACTGAAGATGAGTTCTATAACTTCCATGCGAAGTATGCTCAAGGCGGCAGCAAGCATTTGTGCCCCGCTCCGCTTTCCGCGGAGGCAACCGAGGCTGTGCAGGAGCTCGCGGTTGCAGCTCATTCGGTTTTGGGTTGCCGCGGCATTTCCCGCAGCGACGTGATGATGGATGCCGACGGCGTATGTTGGCTTCTTGAGACGAATACCCTGCCCGGCATGACGGGAACCTCGCTTGTTCCCGATGCGGCGAAAGTTGCAGGAATGAGCTTCCCTGAGCTGTGCGAAAAGATCGTCGCGCTCGGTTTGGAATAGACCAAATCGCTTAAATCAAATGAAACGAGCCCTGCGGTGGGTTTTCTCCTCCGCAGGGCTCGTTAGTCTACTAAGGCTTCGAAAATGTCTTAGAACGGCTTAGAAAAGGCCGAATTTATGGAGCGCCCAAACCACGAGCGTGACAACCGCTAGAATAAAAGCCCAACTTACGATGTAGCAGCCGACCTTTTTGGAACGAGCGGCATCGAGCATGGAGTCGTGCACGCTGCGATGGTCTTTTAAAATCGCAGTGCGTCCGCCGCCGCGCGGGATTTTGATTTTTGAGGAAGGCTTCCATTCGGCAGGGTTGGCAAGCACGGAAACGATGCTGTCGTTGCTGAGCTTGGGATCAGGGCGCAATCCGTCGCCAGCTGCCTTTGCGAACGCTTTCAAGAAAACATTGAATTCCTCGGTGTAACGCGGTGCGAAGGCGATAAGGGCAACCTGACCCCAATACTCGCCCGGTTCAGGCTCTTCGCTGTAGGCGGTAAAGCTGAGTACGTAATGCAGCTCCCAGCCTTTTGCGGCCATGACGGCCGCGTTGTATGAGTCGTGGTTATTCAAAAAGCCAACCAATTGCCCGTAAGGGTTTTTAAGCCACGCGACTTGCTTTTTGGAATCGTCGAGCACGAATTCGATGGTGCCAATGTCGCCCACGGCATTATCGGGTCCCGCGAGCGCGGCACCTACTTTTTTATCCGAGGTGGAAAAGCGAACATACTCGCCAAAATATATATCGCCGGGCTTATGAGAGGTCATGCGGCGTCCTTTCGTGGTAGGCTTCAAAACACATATGGATGAATGAATCGAATCGGAAGTGCAACGAATGCAAATAGACGATCAACACACGAGTGTATACGACTTTGTGACCGATGGCACGCCCGCCGATGTGGTGGCGCGTTACGCCTCGTTAAAAACGCAAGCTTTGCATGCCGACTACGGTGACCTCGACCGCAATATCGTGGTTATCGATACCGAAACCACGGGCGTTTCCGAACGGAAAGACGAGCTCACGCAAATTGCTGCCGCTCGCCTTGAGCGCGGTGAAATCACTGAATGGTTTGTGACGTTCGTGAATCCCGGCAAGCCTATTCCCGATGAAATTTCTCATCTTACGAATATCTTTGATACCGATGTCGCCGATGCGCCTACGCCCGTTGAGGCGTGTGAGCAACTCGCGCGTTTCGTGGGCGACGCCTCGCTCGTTGCGCATAATGCCGCGTTCGACCGTCATTTTGTGACGAAAAATGCGGGTGGCGCATGCTTGAAAGAAAACCTTTGGATCGATTCCCTCGATTTGGCGCGCATCGCGCTTCCGCGTTTGAAGTCGCATCGTCTGATCGATTTGGTTCACGCGTTCGACGCGCCTATTTCAACCCACCGTGCCGACGCCGACGTCGAGGCCCTGTGCGCGGTATACCGCATTCTTTTGGCTGCTGTGAGCGATATGCCGAACGATTTGGTCGAGTATATTTCCAAACTTGCGCCCATTGAGGAATGGTCGACGGGCGTGGTGTTCGCACTCATCGCGGCCCAGCAGCGCGAACATGCGACATCGGCGGCGGGTGAAAAGGCGGAAACCTTCCCGTTTTCGCTTTCGGCTATGCGCCGAGGTCGCTTCTCGCAGGCGAACCAGCCGAAGCCTGCTTCCGAAAATACTGCTCCCAATGCGCAATCGGAAGATTTGTCGATGGAATTCCCCGCTGCCGAGGAAATTGAAGCGGCATTTTCCCCCGATGGCCTGGTAGGCAGCCTGTATAACGACTTCGAGCCGCGCGATGAACAAGTCGTTATGGCTAAAGAAGTGCTCAAGGCGTTCTCCACGAGCACGAATTTGGTGGTTGAAGCGGGCACGGGCGTCGGTAAGTCGATGGCTTATCTGCTGCCCTCCGCGCTTGGCGCCCTTCGCAGCGGCTCGCGCATTGGTGTGGCTACGAAAACCAATGCCCTGCTTGACCAAATCGTCTATAAGGAACTGCCGCTGCTGAAAAACACGCTTGCCGAAGCCGGCGTGGGTGACTTGTCATACGTGGCCCTAAAGGGATTCTCGCACTACCCCTGCATGCGAAAAGTGTCGCATATCGTAAGCGACGGCGCGCGCATGGTGAATGTGACGGGTAAAGATGTGAGTCAGGCGCCTTCAATTGCCGCTCTGCTTTCGTATATTGAACAAACTGAATATGACGACATGGATGGCCTGAAGCTCGATTACCGTGTGCTTCCCCGCTATACCATCACCACTACGTCGCGTGAATGCCTGAAGCGCAAATGCCCCTTCTTTGGCCCGCAATGCTTCGTGCATGGCTTGCGAAAGCGCGCCGAATCGGCGAACGTGCTCGTAACGAATCACTCATTGTTCTTCTGCGACCTTGCCGCCGAGGGTTTCTTGCTGCCTCCGACGCGCTATTGGGTCGTCGATGAGGCCCATGGCGCCGAGGCGGAAGCCCGCCGCGCGCTTGCCGTGAAGCTCGATGCCGCTGAAATCGTGCGCCTTGCGAATCGTTTGGCCGCAACCGATGCGAAGCGCAACCCCTTCGTGCGTCTGGAGCGTCGCGCGCCCATGAACGAGGCAACGATGCCCGAAGCGAGTTCGCTTTTCTATGGCCTCACCGAAAAGGCAGCCAAGGCCGGCCGTGCGTTCTCGGGCGATGCAATCGCGTTCTCCCACCACATGAAAGACCTGGTGGCGTGTGGCACGAATCGTCAGAATCGCAACTACGAGAACATTGAGCTGTGGATCAACGACGAGGTGCGCGCGAGCCAGCAGTTCGCTGGCCTGCGCGAATATGGCAAGAAATTTCAAGAATCGGCCGAAAAACTCGTCGCCGCGGCGAGCGAGCTCGTTGCATTCCTCGAAGGTGTCGACGGTGTTGCCGATGTGCAGCGAGATGTTGCCACGGTAGTCATCGATGCGAAGGGTATGCTGCAAGCGTGTGACCTTATTCTGAATAAAGTCGACGAGAACTACGTGTATGCCGCGAAGCTTTCGCGCAAACCTGAACGCGTCGCCGAATGCCTCGAGGCTCTTATCGTGAATATTGGGGCTACGCTCGACGAAACCCTCTACGAGAAAACGCATTCCGTGGTGTATGCGAGCGCGACAATCGCCGTGGGAGACGATTTCAAGAACTTCCTCGGCGCCATGGGTCTTGGCGAGACCGAGGAGTCGCAGGCAAATACCTGCATGCTGGGCTCGAGCTACGATTTCGACAAGAATATGCAGGTGCTTGTGCTCACCGATATTCCCGAGCCCAATCAGCCTGGCTACTTGGAAACGCTCGAAGATTTCCTTACGCAGGCTCATCTTGCGCAAAACGGAAGCATGCTCACGCTGTTCACGAATCGTCGCGAAATGGAAGAATGCTTCGGCGCGGTCGACCCCTCGCTGAAAGAAGCGGGGCTGCGGCTCGTATGCCAAAAATGGGGCGTTTCCACGAAAGGCCTGCGAGACGACTTCCTGAAAGACGAGCACTTGTCGCTGTTCGCCCTGAAGAGCTTCTGGGAAGGCTTCGATGCCCCCGGTGCTACATTGAAAGGCGTGGTTATTCCGAAGCTGCCGTTCGCCAAGCCGACCGATCCGCTTTCGTGCGAGCGCGCGGTGCGCGATTCGAGCGCCTGGTCGCATTACACCCTGCCCCAGGCGGTTATCGAAGTGAAGCAGGCGGCAGGTCGCCTTATTCGCTCTCAAACCGATTCCGGTACACTTGTGCTGGCTGACAAGCGATTGGTTACGAAGGGCTACGGAAGGGTGTTCCTGCGTTCGCTTCCGTCGAAAAACATCGTGAAATGCACGCGCGCCGAAGCGATTGAGGCGCTGCGTCGGGGCGTTGCGGGCTCTGCGATACAATAGCCGCATGAAGAAAAAAGCCCATACTGGGGAGCACCGCACCATTGCGGCGAACCTCCATTTGAAAAGAAACACCAAGGGAACGTCCAACGAGCTGTCGCTTTCGGTGCTCGGTGGCCTCAGCGCGCAAAAAGACGAAGAAGATGCGTCGCTAGGCGGTTCGGGCGCTTCCCCTTCATTCACCATGCCCCACGTTTTTTCAGGGAAGTCGAAACGCGCACCGGGCGCTTCCTCGAAAAAGCAGCCCATTACGGGCGCCGACGTCGCGGGCATCGCTCTGTCGATTTCCGACCGTCGAAACAGAAGCGCACAGGCGCGAGATCGTGCGCTCGCGAACCCCGAAGCCGAAATCAAACGCCGCAAAACTGCACGCCGCGTTTGGCGCGCGGTGGGTCTCGCATTCGCGCTTGCGGCGTTTGCGGGCGCTTCGGCGTTCGCGGTGCACGTGTTCACGGCCGCGTATGAAGACAATCAACAACACAAATCGCTGCTCAGCCAAGGTTTCAGCGAACTCACCTCGGCCGATGAGGTCGTGCTTGCCGCCGATGAATTGGTGGTGGCTTCTTTCAACGACCTCGATGAATCGAAGATTCCCGATGTGCTAGGCAAGATTCCCGATGTCGACGTGAAGCTTTCCGCCGCGAAATCGTTTGCCGAATCGGCCAAAGAGGGCGTTTCGGGTGATGATGAGAAGGCCGCCGATCAGCTTGCGGCTTCGGCCGAAGCTCGGAAAACCATGCTCGAACTCGCCGAAGCAATTTTGACCGAGGAACAGGCTGCCAAGCAAGCCTCAAACCTCATGGCTTCGTGCTGGGAAAACGTGCTCGGCGCCGACGCCCTTCTTCGAGAGGCCGCCGAATTGGTAACCGATACCAATGAGGAAAATACGCGGGCTTCCCAAAAGAAATGCGAACACGCCCGCGAGCTTTTGATGCAAGCGTCGTCGCAATTCGAACAAGCGCAAGCTTTGTATCACGCTGATTATGGCCCGTTCGACGACTACATTGCGGCGCGGCAGCAGTCGATTGCGTATGCCATCGCGTCTGACGAAGCGATTTACGTGCAAGACAAGGCGACCGCCGATTCGAACAATGAAAAGTACAACGAATGCGACGCTGCTGCCGCCGAACTCGCGGCCAAGCTTCCCAAAACCACAGAAGCGCCCATTGTGTCGGCGCTCGATGAATCGCTCGGCGATTCGCGTCAGCAGTATATGGAAATACGCTCCCAGGCAGCCGCATGCGATGCGTTTCTTCGTGATTATCTCGGCATCAGCGGTTGATGGAGTATACTTTCAAACGAATATGCCCACATCATGACGATAAAGTCTGTGAAAGGTGCAACATGAGCACACCAATGGATCATATAGCATACCTCTCCCAAGAAATTGGCCCGCGTCCCGCGGGAACCGAAGAGGAACAGCAAGCTGCGCTCTATATTACTGAGCGCTTGCAAAAAGATGCCCATCTATCTGCGCAAATCGAAGATTTCACCTGCAACTCCAACGCGCTTATGACGCCGATCATTTACTATGGCGTGGCAATCGTCGCAGTGCTGCTCGGCATTATTCTGCCTGTTATCGCTATTCCGGCCGGCGTGTTGGCTCTGGCTGCGGCCGCTGTTGCCATTTCCGAGGCGCTCGACCACCCTCTTCTTTCACAGGTGTTCACGAAGGGCGTGAGCCAGAACATCGTTGCGAAGTACGAGCCCACTCAATCGAGCGATGCAGCGGGTTCGCGTCGCCGCAAGGTTATTGTGGTTGCCAACTACGATAGTGGCAAGGTGCGCCGCGAAACTGCCGGCGTTTTCGTTCGTGCACTACGCCCCCTGCGTTATGGTGCGCTTGGCGGAATGATTGCTGCGGCAGTGTTCATGCTTCTGCGCGGGGTGGTGCTTTCTGAAGGCGCCGCTTCTTTGGTGCTCGCCGTGCTCGCGGGGGTATGCCTTGTTCCGAGCGCTGTTCTGCTTGTGTTCGCTCTGCTTGAGAAATTCGGTCCCTTTACCGAAGCTGCGAACGATAACGCTTCTGGCGTTGCCGTCATGCTTGAAGTCGCCCGCCGCCTTGGCAATGGCGAAGTTTCTGCCGATGCGCCTCTCGCCGCTGGTGGAGATGTCTCCTTCGTTACTGAAAAGCGTGAGCTTTCGAGCATTTCCGACAATCTGGTGCAGTTGAAAGACGGCCCCATCGTTTCCGACACCGCACAACAGCGCAAGGAAACGATGGCCGCGTTGACCGGCGCCCCCGAAGGTCCGCTTGCCGAGGTTGCCGCGAAGGCTGCCGAATTGAACGAGAAACATGCTCAGGAAGAAGCAGCTGCCGATGCACGCGCTGCGTATGAAGAGCGCGTGCGTGCTCGCCACGAGGCCGAAGCCGCAGCCGCCGAGGCTGCACGCATCGCCGAGGAGCAGGCAGCGAGCGCTGCTGCTGCTGCGGCTGCGAGCCGCCCGGCTTCGGTGCCCGATTGGTATAAGAAGGCGACCGAAAAGGCTCGCGAGAAAATGGCTGAATCGAACGAACAGGCCGCCGCAGACGATACGTATCGCTCCCGTTTCGCTGATTACCCGACGGGTGCTGCTCAGGCAAGCGTCGCCGCCGAGCCCGCAAAAGTTCAGGATGAAGCTGCCGCCTCTACGGTCGTTGCGGCTTCTGAGCCGGTTGTTTCTGAATCGGCTGCTCCCGCCGCTCAGGCCGCACCTATTGCGGAGCCTTTGGCCGCGTCCGTTGCGGATGAATCTCAGGAAATCGAAGCCCCCAAGCCTTCCGCCGATATATATGCCGTGAAGGGTGCTGGGCCTGTTGCCGTCGAACCCGCAATCGAGGTAGCCAATCCTGTGCAGGAACCTGCTCAGGAGAATCAGCCCATTCAATCCGAAATCGAAGTCGCGCCCGTCTCCGCTTCCGAGGAGCCCTTTGCTGAAGCGCAGCAGCCCGCTGCCGACAAGGCTCCCGTGAGCCCTGCCGCTGCTACGACGCGCCTTCCCCAAATGATGTACTACCAGCCGCCCGTCGATCGTTCTGCCGTGCAGGCCGAGCGCGCGACAACGCCTCGCGTGATTGTCGAAGCGACGGCTGCTGAAGCCGTGGATATCGCCGTGGATGAAAAAGTGGCAGCCCAGCAATCGGGCGTTGCTGCATACGAAGCGGCAATCGCTGGAAGTGCTCGCATTTCTGAGGGTGTCGAAGGCGTAGCTCCGGCCCAGCCTGCCGCGAAGGTCATTTCTGCGAACATTCCTGTGGTTGATTTGCCACGCATCGAGCTGCCCGCCATGGTGGCGCCTGAGCCGAAGCCTATTACGTTCGACGAACTGCGTCAGCGCGCCCCGCTTGCCAGCGCCGCCGAGAATCGCGGCACCGAAGCAGCCAAGAGCTTGCTTTCGACATCGGTCCCTCAAATAGAAGCTCCGGCACCGGGCGCAACCGTTGCAATGCCTTCTATGCCTGCCGCGCCTGCTGTTGGCGCTGGCGCCTACGAGGTGCCTTCCGTCGAGCAACGCTCCAATGTGAGCCTCACGGGTTCTTTCTCGGCTATTAGCTCTATTGGCGCTGAGCCTGTGGGTGATGAGCTTCTCGACGGCGTTGAACCTGAAGATATGTATATCGATGACGCCGACGACTCTGCCTTCCAGAGCGATTTCACCGAGACCGGCGCATTTGCTGGACCTGGCTATGTTGAAATGCCCCAGTCGCGTGTCGGAAAGTTCTTCGGGAAATTCCGTCGCAAGAAAAAGGAAGAAGAGGAAAGCGCTTCCGAATGGCTCGGCGTGGGTGACGATTTCGACGCACGTGAAGTTGGAAAGGCCCGCGGTGGCTGGGAGAGCTTCCGTGACGAAGACGACGATTGGAACGGCGGCGCATTTTCGAATATGCGTGCGCGCGTTTTGGGTGAGGCGAATGGGGCCGCTTCCGACGATGCGGCGGCTCCGGCCCCTGCGTCTGCGGTAGCGTCCGATGTTCAGCCTTTGTCGCAGGGCGCTTCGGTTTCGTCCGATTCGTTCGCTTCGGCGTATGAAGCTGCGCTGCGCCATGCGACATCTGAGGGCGATAAGATCGAAACCGCTGAAGAGATTCAGCAAATCTATTCCTTCGCGGCCGGCGATATCAACACTGAGGTGTGGTTCGTTGCTCTTGGTTCCGAACTTGCCAACAACGGCGGCATCAAGGCGTTCCTCGCCGAGCATGCGCCCGAAATGCGCGGCGCTGTTATCGTGAACCTCGAGGCGTTGGGCGGCGGCACGCTTTCCTACCTCGAGCGTGAAGGCGACCTCTCGCAGGCTAAATGCTCGCCTCGCATGAAGCGCTTCATCAAGAAGGCGTCTCAAGCGTCGGGCGTGCAGCTGGCAAGCGCTTCCATCGATTGGAAAGAAAGTCCGGCAAGCTATGCCGCGAAGCATCGCATGCAGGCCGTATCGCTCGTTGGCATGGATGGCTATGCACCGGCTCGCTACGCTCAAGCGAACGACATGGTGGAAAACATCGATTCCCAGAGTGTTGATGCGGCTGCCGATTTCGTTGTGGAACTGCTGAAGAATATCTAGCCTATAGAAAAGCCGCCATTCGGCGGCTTTTTTGCTACCTCAGGCGATTCCTGTTTTCTTCGGAGACAAATCGCGAGATGAGGGGTTAGAAAATACGGTATTATATGTCGGTACTCAAACGGCCTCATGGAAGGTCGTTGTGTTAAGGAGCGCCCCTCGGGTGCTTGCCAAATGAACCATTGGAGGTTACTTATGGCTATCGAGGCTTACTGCGTGAAGTGCAAGGCTAAGAAGGAAATGCAGGATCCCGTTGAGGGCGTTACCAAGAACGGTAAGCCCATCACCAAGGGTAAGTGCCCCGATTGCGGAACTACCATCTGCCGCATTGGAGCTGCAAAATAAAGCATCATCAAAGCCCCGTAAGGGGCTTTTTTAATACGGTTTCTTGGGTGCCTGCCCGTTTCGGCTGTTTCGTTAATCGACTTGCGAGCATTTAACGGACTCGAGCCCCGCTACGTTTTCATAAATAAAAAAAGCCAAGGAACATGTCCCTGGCTTCAGATTCCATGGAGCGGGCGACGGGAATCGAACCCGCGTTGTAAGCTTGGGAAGCTCAAGTTCTACCATTGAACCACGCCCGCATTAATGAATCATTATACCGCTACCTCCTTTATCGCCCCGGTCATTTCAGGGAATCCCCACGAGTCTCACGCTAAGCGACCGCGAGCTGCACACCATCGTCCCCAAAGATGCCTTTAGGGACGTGGACCGGGTGGAGGGCGCCCACCCCTTCGAGGCGTGGAAGTACTGGTCCCCCTCGGCGAGCCGCCGTCAAACGGCCTGCGCACCATCCGGGATGTCCCGGGCACGGACAAGCCGCTGGAATAAGCGGGAGGTCGCGCCCCGAGCGCGAAGCTGGTCTACATCGTGTATGATGGGAGGCGCTCTTCGCCGTAGACGCTGCTTTCCGTCCGCTCGTCGGGCATCTCGTCCTGCATGGGGGAAGAGGTTTTCGCTGTCTGGACTTTTGCGATTCAGTGCGGCATTTCGGCAACGTTGCTGTGAGGAAGGTATGCCATGACTGATGGTCGTGAGGAGCCTTCGGCTTCCTATAAGCTGGGGAATGGCTGGGTTATTCTCCATTGGTGCGCCAATCTGACCATTATCCTTACGGGTTTCACGTTCATCCCTGCTCGGATTAACGCACAACCAGATGGGCAGGTCTTCATCGTTTGTGCGATCGTCCAAGTTGCGGTGCTCGTTGTTCTGGGCATAGCCTCGCAGATAACGGTTATGCGCCCGCTTTCCATGGAGAACTGGGCTTCACCATTGCGCACGTGCGCCCTGTTCCTTGCCGGTGTCGCGTGGTATTTCGCTGCCCACGCCATTGTGCCAGCTTTGGGTGGATTCTGGCTCGTTGAGATCATTCCCTCCGCCGTGCTTCTATCTGTCGCATCGACCATGGGGTTCATGTACATTGTCGATTACTGTCGGGCCACTTCCGAGACCGATTTCTGGAAGCATGCCGTCCCCGGATCCCTTATCGCCGCTTTTGTTGTGTTCTTTCCCATTGAGAGATTCCCCCTCGCCGGTTCCGCCCTCTGCTGCCTGGTTTCCCTCGTGTGGTACATCGCGCATCGACGTCTTTCTTCCTCTTTGACGGAATACGAGACGGTATTGCCAGAGGGAGCCGAGGATCGACGTCGGCTTCCCATGGTGCTGGGATCGACGACCGCGCTTTTGTTCGCCGGTGGAATGATCTGCCCCATTGTGATGAATCCCACGAGTTTGGCGAGTGCGAGTTATACGATGCTCTATATTCTTTCGCTGCTCTCGCTGACCATCATCTTGACGATTACCCCAGCTCTTGGATGCCTACGGAGCATCTATTCTTACGCGAAGGTCTGCGTTGTCCTGTCGGCATTGGCTTACTGTTTTCTGGTATGTGCCGGCGATGCCTTGGTGGGAGCGACTGCCGCTGTACTGCTTGGAGCATTTACGGTCAACGTGAGCATGATGTTCTATGTGCTCAGCCAGTGCCTTGGCGATCCCCGTGTGCGGTCTCTGCGATTCTGGGGTGCGGCACTTCTCGTGTTCCTCGCGTTTTTTCTCGGAATTGCCCTCGCGTCGATGGCGATACATGCGTCGGGTGACAGGGACATCGATCGGTTCGTGGTTTTCTCGCTCTGCTCGTACCTGTTCTTTATCGTCTGCTTTCGTGAATCGTGGTCGTTCCAGAAGCCCCAGGCACTCGCTGTGAAGCGTATTGCCGTGACGCCGCTTTTGGCTAACTCCCTTGAGAATGAGCTCCATGAACGCTGTCAGGCCATAGCAGATGTCTACCAGCTGACCGATCGGGAGACCGAGGTTCTTACTTGCTTGAGCGAAGGGTGGAGCATTCCCGCGGCGGCTCGGCGCCTGATGGTCTCGCAGGATACCATGCGCACCCATGTAAAGCACATCTATGCCAAGATCGGCATCCATTCCCGCGATGATTTGGTTGAAATCATTAAAATGCCTGATGGGAGCCTTCTCCCTAAATCTGGGTGATACGTCGATTTCCCCTAGCGCAAGCGATGACGCGTCAGATTCCTCCTCGTATGCTTCCGTCAGCCCGGTTAATCGGGAATGATCGGATCGCCTGTTATGGAGGGCGAGAAGGAGGGGGAATCGACATGAGTGAGACGAACGTGCATGGCATCGATGAGGCAAATATGGAGCGGCGGACGTTCCTGAAAGGATCGATGACGGCAGCGGCCCTTTTGGGTGCCGCGGGTATGTTCGGCTGTGCGCCGAATGCTGGTAAGCAGGAAGAGGCCAAGACTGCGGACGTGCCCGATACGGGCGCCGTGGATCCGACGGCCGAGTACGAGTGCTGGTTGCCACCCCAAGGTGAGGTAGCGTTCGAGTCCGAACCCGTGACTGACATCGCCCAGACGGAAGATTGGGATGTGGTTATCGTCGGCATGGGGGCGGCTGGTTCGGCCGCCGCAGCCTATGCGTCTGCAAACGGGCTTAAGACGTTGGTGGTGGAGAAGATGAGCACTCCTGCTGCCAATCCCGGGGATATTTTCGCTATCAACTCGAAGGTTCAGAAGCAGCACCGGTTTACCTGTCCGACCTTCAAGGACTTCATGGAGGCCCTCATGACCACGAGTGCCTATCGGGCCAACGCGTCAAAGCTCGCGGCGCTCTATCATCACAGCGGAGAGGCGTTCGACTGGCTCTATGACAACGCCCTGGTGCTGGCGGGCATCGAGGCCGAGCCGACGTTCCCCGCCTTCCCCGGGATCATGATGGAGGGTTGGACGCGCTGCGTCAACGCCAACATCACGTGGGTTGGGGGACGAGTCCAGCGGCTGGCTGACGTCCACAAATCCATTGCCGACCTCGCTGTGGCCCAAGGTGCAGAGATTCTCTTCAACACGCCTGCCGTGCAGCTTGTGCAAGACGAGAACGGTGCGGTGACCGGTGTTGTCGTGAAGGGGAGCGACGGCGCGTATACGCAGCTTAACGCGTCGAAGGGAGTCCTGTTGGCGACGGGCGGCTATGCGGCGAACATGGAGCGCATGAAGAAGTACATGCGCCCGCGCGATTACGCCACGATTGCCGCCGTGCAATTCGGCAACGTCGGTGTGACCGGCGACGGGCACGAGATGGGCCTTGCGGTAGGAGCCGCGGAAGACGACGCGCCCCATTCGGCCCTACTCAACAGCTACGGTATAGTCGATGCGCATATGATGGGCATCCCGGCCCTCTTCATTCCTTGGATTCGCGTGAACGAACAGGGTCGCCGTTTCATGAACGAGGAGGTGCCCGTCAGCATGCAAGGCGCCGCTATTATCAACCAGACCCACGGACGTTGCTGGACGGTTCTCGATGCCAATTATCCCCAAGCGGCCGCACAGCTCAAAACGGCCTATCTGTCCATGGATCCAACTATCGCCGATGGGTCGGTGGCGGTGATCGGGAAGATGATCGAGGAAGGCGCTTTGATTCAGGCCGACACGGTGGAGGAGCTCGCGGAGAAGATGGGCGTCGACGCTGCGACTCTGAAGGAAACGTTCGAGCGCACCACGCGCGATGCAGCGGCCGGCGTCGACACGCTGTTTGAGAAGGAGTTCCTCTATCCGCTCGATACGCCGCCGTTCTACGCTATCCACGAGGGTCCGACGCTGCTCAGCACGTGTAGCGGTTTGCACACCGACGAGGTCGCCCGAGTTGTCACGCCCGAGGGAGATGTCATTCCCGGTCTCTACGCGATTGGCGAATGCGCCGGTGGTCTGTGGTCTGGCGGTATGTACACCCATCATGTCTATGGCGGTGATTGGGCTGCTGCCATCACGTTCGCCTATCTGGCTGTGCAAAACTTGATGGAGGCTTAGCGTTTCGCTCCTTGTCTTACCCTCCCTTCCGTGGCACGGCTTACTGCCGTGCCACGGCTGTTTTCGAGAGGAATTAACAATTCGGCATCAATAATCGATTCCTACACCCCCACCAGTCCCCAATGGAACTGATAGACTTACCCCGTACCCTCATTGTCGATAAAAGAAGCCGAACATGCAGATCCCGTCTTTTTCGAACATAGGCAGACTGTCGAAAAAAGTTGTTTGCCGTATTCTTGCGCTCGTGCTGTCCGCGTCGTGCATCGACATTTCTGCGCAATCCATGATTGCAGCATTGTCCAAAACACCCAGCGTTCAATTTCCTTCTGGGTTTTTCTACCCCACGCTCTTTGTTGTTGTCACCGCAATAGCCTCCCTCGTCCTTTTCGCCCTGAGCGCGAAGTGGCAGTCGCTGAGGAGACATCCCTTTTCGCTCCACCTTTCCGCCGGCGTCGCAATGGTCGGGATTTCGGCTATGTGGACTATCGGAATGCCGGAATTGTCAATGTGCCTGTATATCGCATTCTCATTTGGATGCGCCTTCATGGCCTTCTACTGGATTGAATTGCTCGCCTCCGTTACCGCGTTCGAGCTTATGGTGATTATTGCAGGGAATACAGTTGCCACAATCCTGGTAACGCTCATAACGGATTACCTTTCCTTTTACGAGTACTTCGGTATCCTCTCGCTTGCGCTCGGATTTCTTTGTTTGAAATACGCCGACGACACCGTAACATCCACGCCGCCTAAGCACTCGGAAAACACCTCCACCATCGATATGGGCACCGTCGCGCGAACCATCACAGGACTGTGTCTTGTGGGGCTTGTCGCGGGAACCACGCAAAGCATAGCCCTTATAGAGGACCCATCTTGCTCCCTCTATTCTGTAGCTCCGTCGGCCATTGCGCTTGTCATCGTCGTCGCAATCATCGCCAACGCACCCGACGTACGCCTTTCAACTGCGCTTAAGATTATTTCATCGCTTACCGCCGGGGCTTTGCTTCTTCTTTTAATGCCAGGAGCAACGCCTCTGTCATCGTATTTCCTCTCCCAAATCGCCTTCTCCGTGCTCTCGAGCATTGCAGACTACGCCTTGGCGCTCGTTGTTAAGTCTCGCACGTACCACACGCTAAAAGCAGTAGGGACCACGTACGCAATGCTCTCGTTCAGCTCCTTGATTCTGCTCGTGCTTGTCGGATTGGGCGTCGATATAACCAGCTCCCACTTTGTGATTGCCTTAAGCTTCATTTTTATCTGCGCAGCAATTTGGCTTATGGGAGATAGGGGAATCGACACACTCATCAATCCTTTTCGTCCCATCGGAGCGAACGAAAGCCCCGCATCGGGGGCCTTCAAGAAAAAGGCCGAGCTTGTCGCCCAACGGTCCAAGCTCACTCCCAGAGAAGCTGACGTCTTCTATCTGGCCGTAGTCGGACGAAGCTGCCCCTTCATTGCGGAAAAGCTCGTTTTGAGCGAAAACACCATACGTTCCTATCTCCAAAAAGTGTATTCGAAATGTGGGGTTCATTCCCGACAAGAGCTCATCTCCCTTGTCGAAGAAACGTCCGAATAACCCACAGGTGCAAGCAGGGTGAAATCTCTTCCCATCCGCTTTCATCGGAATCGCTACCTGGGACACGGCAGGTTCCAGCATGTCCTATATCCTATAGGCTGCCCTGAAACCCCAGCTCATGTAATGCATATATTCTGTATGTAACTTCTTTTTCCCGCAATTAGGTGCACTTCGCATCTATCGCTCCCAAACGCCATGGGTCATGCTTCCCCTCAACGGAATCGACACCGATGCCAAAACCAAGGAGGAATCATGAAGACAAGCTGTCAAGTTGCCAAAGCTGGAGTCACGCGCAGGGGATTTTTAGGCTTGGCGGCTGCAAGCGCTGTTATTGCAGGATCGGGAATCGCAGGGTGTTCCCCGGCCAAGCCGTCTGAAACTGGCGCCAATGCCGAACAGGCGCAGACGGCCCTTGAAATCGACGAAAGCGAGATTAAAGAGACAAAAGAAGCGGACGTTGTAGTGGTCGGCTTGGGAGTGTCTGGCGTCGCGGCGATGAGGTCTGCAGCCGAAGCAGGAGCCCACGTCATCGCCGTTGAAAAAACGAGCATCGCGAATTGTCGCTCGAACATGTTCGCCGCTTTCAATTGTGATACCGCTCGAAAACTGGGAATTCCCGATATCGACCCAACAGAAATCGGCAATGAGCTCATGACTCAGATGGCGCATCGCGCAGACTACAGGGTAATCAACACCTGGCTCAAGCATTGTGGAGAAGCGTTTGAATGGTATGTGGGAGCCTATAAGGACCTTCTGCTCGTAGGACCGGAAGATGCCCTTCCCGAAAACCCCGACCAGATTTATCTGTATGCGGAAAGCGTTGGGGGGTCGACATATAGACCCGGCATCGATCATGAGCATCTGTTCGCAGCATGCTGCTGCGTAGGCGGCGGAGACGAAACCCATCGACCGATTCTCGAGGCGAATATCGAAAAGGCCCTGGAAACCGGCAACGCTGAAGCTGTCTACGACTCTCCCGCAGTGAAGCTGGAAACGAAAGACGGCAAGGTGTCTGCGGTAGTATGCAAAAACCTGCAGGATGGCACCTACACGCGCTATACTGCCTCCAAGGGTGTGATTCTTGCTTCGGGTGACTACAGCTATAACGACGAGATGCTTCAAAAGTATGCCCCCTGGGTGTATGCCCACAAGGATAACTACCTTTTCTCTCACGAAGGAATGGACTGCAAAGGAAACCACGCAAGCACTGGCGACGGCCAGAAGCTCGGAATCAGCGTCGGCGGACACCTTGATATCGCTCCCCATGCAATCATGGCGCATATATTCCAATTCGGCATCGAAAACTTTATCGAGCTGAATGAGCGAGGAGAACGCTTCTGCAATGAAGACCTCAGCATGACAAACATCGCGAAAGTAATACTGAATCAGCCTGGAAGTAAAGTCTTCCAAATTATCGATGCCAAGGCGAACGACTACTATCCGATTGACATGATGCTTCCCATGATGAGAGGCTCTGACGGTGAGATGTACTCTGCAGAGGCGGACACCCTCGAAGAACTCGCCGCTAAGCTTGGATTCGATAATGACGCCGCAAGCACCTTTGTGGCCAGCATCGAAAGATACAATGAACTTTGCGAAAAGGGACATGACGACGACTTCGGAAAAGCCGCCGAGAAAATGCATCCGATTATCGAGCCCCCGTTTAAGGCGGTAACTTACGATACGCTCAAGCATACGTCCGTCGAAGACGTAAGCTGCATGCGTCTTCTTGTCACCATGGGCGGTCTTGTCACTGATACAAACGCACGGGTTCTTGACGACGACCTGAATCCCATCCAGGGGCTGTATGCGGTTGGAAACGTTCAAGGTGGCAGGTTCGTCGACGATTATCCGTTCAGCCTGTCGGGCGCCAGCCACGCAGCCGCACTAACCTATGGCTATCTTGCCGGCGAGCACATTGTGAACGGCGAAACCGCGGAATAGTCCATTCAACCAAATCGTATCACGACCCTCCCTCTCGAGCGCGTACGACGCATGCGGTCGCCCCCTCCAGGCCGCATGCGTCGACGCTGCCGTCAATCCCCCCTATCTCCACGGCCCCATCCCACTAAGGGTGCATGAATGGAGAAAAGCCCTCTGGCATGGGATTATTTAGAACGTTGATTTGCAAGAGAAGTTAGCGGAACGTGCCAGCCAAAACATTGGGAAGCTGATGCCTTGCCGCTTGGCGATGCCTGCATGAAATTTGATTACTATAGTAAAAGAAGCGTGCCTATGCTGAAATAATGCACGGCAAAGGCAAATCATGCGGCTCGGTTGGAACCCGATTAACCCGCTGCGTTTCGAATGCCACACCGATGATTTCGACATTGGCTTCAGGATTTTTTTCACGTGAAACGAGCCCGAGGTATTCATCGTAATTGCCACCGCCGTACCCCAAGCGTTGAAAATCGTTATCGAATGCGACCATGGGTGCGATTACCGCATCAATGAATCCAGGTGCGCAAATAGGGAAATCGGAAATTGATCTATCGTCTTTCGCAAAGCGTTTAAGAGGGTTAGCGATAAAAGGCACGTTTCCGTCTTGCCAAGCCCGGTATTCGACCGAGCGCATATGCATGTGAGGGGTAGAACCTTTTATATTCATGCAAGGGAAAACCACGGTTAACTTTTGCGTATAGCACCAGGCAATGAAATCCTCAAGGTTGACCTCGCTTTTCATTGGGGCATATACAGCAACCGTCGAACCTGCGCTCAGGTATGCGAGTTGATCCTCGAGCTTCCGGCAAATGGCATGTGAGGCTTGTTCCCGGGCGGAAGCTAACATGGCGTCACGCCGGGTAAGCACCTCGTGGCGGAGTTCCTTTTTGATATGTATCGCATCATTTTGCATGACCGAAGTATAACGCGTGTTCGGCAAGAGAAGAATTTGCTCCTGTTTCAATGTGTCTCCGAGTGTGATTCCTTGGTCTATTTGAGTTCAGACTGATCGGGGTATCAATGAAGACGAATTCTGCCTCGTGGTGGCATAATTGCTGTTCCCTTTGTTTTCATACCTCCTGCTTTAAGACCAATAGCTCGCGCATCTCATGAGAATTAATGCAAAACACGAGGTCACAATCGAGTTAGAAAAATTTTTAAAAAAGTCTTTGCAAATCTTAGGAAAGCTTGTTATTATAGACGAGCTGACAAAGCAACGCGCCGTTACCTCAGCTGGATAGAGGGACTGACTACGAATCAGTACGTCGGGGGTTCGAATCCCTCACGGCGCACCACTTAAATGTTTAAGCCGCTCAAATGAGCGGCTTTTTTGTTTCACAGATATTTCGCGAGTCTTCTTCCTATCTTTTAAGGTGCGCTTATTAAGCTCCTTGTCGATGCCGAAACCGCTGGTCTTAACCTTAATAATGGTCTCACCATCGATGGCAACGACCATGCCTTGAAGTTTACCGACAAAGGTATCGCCCTTTGGGGCATGCGCTCGTGCTTAAGGATGTCAATGCAAGCATGGCCGGCATTGGTTCCACCCCGTATATCGCCGAGTGGAATTGGATGTCTGTGTGCACAAACAAGGATGCCTCGCCCGCGCTCGATGACGCTACGCTTACCATGGATGGCGCTGGCGCTGGCAACGTTCATGCCATCTATTTCTGCAACAACAATAAGCTCAACTTGAAGAATGGCTCTAATCTCACCATTAAGAACTACAAGTAGGACGCTCTTGAGTGGGATGGCGGCGACGGCGGCTACAACGTGAACATCGAAGGCGGCTCTACCTACACCTCTGACCACTGCCGTTCTGGCTTTACGGGCACGTTTATCGTCACGGTCGACAACTCCACGGTTACGGCCAACAACAACGCTCTCACAGACATCATCTTCACTGGCAAGGGCGAGTTCAAGAGCGCAAATGTTCAGATTTCTGGTACCTAGGGCACGAGCTGCTGGTATACCGCCAAGGAGCAGCAGCCTGTCGATGGTTGGACGTTCGATGGTTGGTATGCCGATGAAGACTGCACTGCCAAATGGGACGATGATGCCGAGCTTGCAACCTTCATGACGCTGTTCGGCAAATGGACCAAGAATGCAGACCCTGATCAGTAATGCCGCATGCAATCAACCCACATCTTCGCTTGTTATCGCGCCGCGGCTATCCTGGCTTTTCGCCATGCAAGCGCCCCATGAAGAAATATAGCGCTTTGTGTTTTGCGCGGGGGGGGGTGACATACCGTCAAAAATCAATTTGTTGCGCAACTTCTGATCGGTTCTCCCCAAAGCCGCAAATCCATGGGTTTTTCTTGGGCGTGACGGCCGTTAAACGGGCGTTACAGGGCGCGAAAGTGGCCTTATGACCCATCTTTTACCTTAAAAATCAACTGAGTCCGCGTCCAAGTGTTAAAATCACAGGTTGAGGAGCTGTCTTTGATATCCCTGGTTCACTTTCTTTTAGGAACTAATCTTTCTGAGGTGTCGCAAAGGAGCTGCTCAAGCCATGAAGGCAACCGATTGAAGGTTAATACGGTTGATGGGGGACGGAAATGACTGAAAGAACGAGGAAAAAAACAAGAAGAGAAAGTGTGGCAGACCGCTACTCTTTTGGACACAAAGCCCTTTCGGTAGTGCTTTCGGTAGTGCTGCTGGGCTTCGGTTGGCCGGCGGTGAACCCGTCGGAGACTTTCGCGAGCGATGAATCGGCGCAAGCCGAAGTCGCGCAACCTGAAGAGACTCAGGCCTCGGAAGAGACGACAGACGATTCTGCCGCAATGGCTTTGGCGACTGCCGACGAGGTCGCTCCAGTTGCTACCCCCGACGAGCAGGCTACTGCCGAGTTGGTAGCTGACAAGCCGGCAACGGCATCGGCGCCGAGCGCTTCCGACGGGGAAAGGGTTTCTGCTGAGGGGAATGCCGTGGAAGAAGATTCCGCGGTAGACAACCAAGACTCTTCGCGGGGGGGGGCTGCTGTCCAGGCGAAAACCGAATACGACATTTCGCTTGTGTTGAAAAATGCCTCGATCAAGAAGGCCGACGGCACCGATGAACTCGTGAGCTTGCCCGCCACGAAGGTCGCGGTTTCTGCCGATAAAGATTTCAAATTCACGGTTGTACCCGATTCTGCCTGTAAGCTGAATCGCGTGCTTGTAAACGTTGCTGGTCAGGAATCCCCCCTTACCCCTGACGCCGATGGCGTTTACGTTGTTACATCGAGCGATATTGCCAAGGGCGCAACGTTGACCGTTGAAGCCGGCTCTGCTCTTGGAAACGTTAGCACCGTGCTTGGTGGAGTGCTTGGCGGTGGCGCTGCTGCTGCGAGCGATGTGCGCGGCAGCGCAGACTACACGATTGCTATAGGCGAAACCAAAACCATTAAGGGCACTTCCGGCATTAGTGATAGCTGGAGTTCTTCGGATGCGACAAAGGCTACGGTTTCTAGCAAGGGTAGTTCTGCCGATGTGACTGGAAAAAGCGCAGGTAATGTCACTATCACGCATAAGTATTATTCGAGCCTGATTGACTGGAACCAGAAGACTGAGACGTTCACCGTCGAAGTTCAGCCTGCCACGCCCGCTCAGGCTATCTCTATTTCTGGCAGCGATACCGTTACGCAGTTCTCAGACATTCAGCTGACGGCGACGATCGTTCCTGCGGAGGCTACGGGAACGTATGAATGGTCCTCGTCTAATGAAGACATCCTGACGGTTGACAACAGCGGTAACGTTACGGGCGTTCGCCAAGGAACGGCAACGGTCACGGTTTCGTTCATAAGTGCTGTCGACGGCTCGGAAGTTTCTGTGTCTAAAGATGTGACGGTTACCGCAACGAAAGAAGCGACTGATCAAGCGAGCGTTTACTATCTGCTCGATCCTGATAAAGACGCCAACTCGAATGACTCTGGCCACTGGACCCCGGAACCGCTTGGCATCGCAATGGTGAATACCACTGGTGCTACATGGACGGGCGGCAAGAATTGCTTCGATAACGTGGACCAGCGCGTTGTTTCGTGGCCCAATGGCACCAACGTTGTGCCGAGGGGTTCTGACGCTTGGAATGAAATCTTCGAGAACTATAGGGCGACTATCCAGGCTCAGCTTCCGGGCGTCACCTTTACTAAGGATGATGTTGAAGAAATCGCTCTTGTTCCCGCAAAGATCTCGAAGAACAACGGGACCAATCCCGACATGCATCTTGATTGCAATGTCTCCATCAAATGCAAGAATGTTTCGCTCGTGAAGTACTACCTGCGCGATGCGGGCAGCACGCAGTTTGTGCAAAAGGGATCCAGGAACTATATTTCCGGTAACGCTACCCAGCCTTCCGATGTAATGAATGAGCAGTTCCCTGAAACCAAGACGGTTGATGGCGTAACCTACACATTCTCTGGCTGGTATTTGGACCAAAGCTTCACGCAGCCTGCAACGTTCCCGTATACGGTTAACAGCTCTACGAACTTCTATGCCAAGTACGTGGGCGGTTTCCGAGTTACCTATGACCTTGCTGGCGGTTCATGGAACAACTCCGATGCAACCACGTATATTGCCCAGGAAGGTTCGACGCAAACGGTGAAGAGCGAGCCCACTCGCGAGGGATATAAATTCACCGGTTGGACCATCGAGGGCCTGCCCGATACTACCGCGCTTAAGAGCGGTGGTACCTTTGCTATGCCCGCAGGCAACGTAACCATCACGGCAAACTGGCAGGAGCTTCTTTCCTACCGGGTTAAATATCTTGAAAAAGGCACCGAAAAACAGCTCGCCGACCCAGATACTCGATATGGCGAGCAAGGTGAGAAGGTTTCTGCAGACGCCAAGACCATTGACGGCTATCACCTTGTAGGGGAATGCCCGGAACATATCGAGAAAACCCTCGGAAGCAGCGATAACGATATCACCTTCTGGTACGAGAAGGATTCCGTTGAATACTCGGCGAACTACTACCTGAATGGCACCGAACAAAAGGTTGCCGACTCTGAAACAAAGAGCGCTCCTTGGGGTACCCAGGTAAAGGCGTCTGATCTTGCGAAGGATATTGACGGGTATACCGCCGTGCCCAACCAAGATGCGACCATTACCGTTGATCTTAACGGCAACAATTCCATTAACGTGTACTACTATCAGAACGTTTCCCTCAAAGCCAATTCTGCAGAAGTGACCTACAACGGAAAAGACCAGAGTGTTTCTGGCTTTACCGGTGCGCCCGAAGGTGCTGATTTCTCCAACATTACCGTTGGCGCACACGGCACCGATGCAGGTACGTACGATGCTCAATTTGCAAACGGCACCGTTGGTACCGTTGACAAAACCGAGAAATATATCGTTGTAAGCGCCGAGGATGGCAAGCTTGTGATCGGCAAGGCTAAGGTCACCCTGAAGTCCGCCGACCTGAGCAAGAAGTACGACGGCACCGCGCTCGAAAACGGTGGCACCGCGCTTGCGACCGAAACCGGCTTCGCCGAGGGCGAGGGCGCGACGTATACGTTCACGGGCTCCCAGACCCTCGTCGGCTCTTTGGCCAACGCGTTCAACTACACGTTGAACGAGGGCACCAAGGCCGAGAACTACGACATCGATAAGACCGAAGGTAAGCTGACCGTTACCGACCGTGAAGAGGCCGACAAGTACGAGATTACGGTGACCGCCAATTCCGCGACGGAGACCTACGACGGAACTGAAAAGACCGCCTCTGGCGTGACCGGCACCCCATTCACAAACGACAAGGGCGCTCAGTTCACCGTTGAGGGCCTTAGTGCAACCGTGTCTGGAACCGATGCGGGCGAGTATGCGAACGAGGTCAGCGGCACCCCTGTCGTTAAGGATGCAGCGGGCAACGATGTGACCTCCCAGTTCAAGGTTAAGACAGTTAACGGCAAACTTGTCATCGACAAACGCGCCGTGACCATTAAGCCCAAGGATGCCACCAAAGCCTACGACGGCGAGCCTCTTAAGGCTACCGAGTGGGAGGTTGTATCGGGTTCGTTCGTCAACGGCCAGAGCATCGCCGACCCACAATACGACGGCTCGCAGACCGTACCCGGATCCAGCGAAAGCTCGATTACGAAGTGGGGCTATGCCGAGGGTACCAACGCCGATAATTACAGCATCACGGCAGCGAAGGGGTCGCTGACCGTTACCGACCGCGCTGACGGTGAGAAATACGAGATCACGGTGACCGCCAATTCCGCCGAGTTCACCTACGACGGCAACGAGCATGCGGTCGAAGGTTTTGAGACCCTCGAGTTCCCGGTCGACGGCAACAAATACACCGTGTCGGGCCTCAGCGCGAGCGTGTCAGGAACCGATGCGGGCACCTATCCCAACAACGTTACCGGCACGGCCAAGGTTACTGACGCTGCGGGCAATGACGTGACCTCCCAGTTCTCCGTGACCACCGAGAGCGGTTCGCTGGTAATCAATAAAGCCAAGGCTACTATTGCGCCCAAAGACGCGACCAAGGCCTACGACGGCACCGATCTTAAGGCGAGCGAATTTGTAACCGAGGGATTCGTGAAGGATCAGGGCGTCAAGAGCGCTACCTTTACTGGCTCCCAGCTGAACGTGGGTAAGAGCAAGAGTGGCATCGATGGCTACGTTCTCGCCGACGGAACGAACGCCAATAATTACGACATAACGAAGGGAACGGGCAACCTCGAGGTAACTCCGGTTAGCGATGAAGTGACCGTTACCATTACAGGCAACGCCGCGACCCTGAAATACGATGGAACCGAGCAGTCCGTGACGGCCTATACCGTTGCATGCTCCAATGGCTTGTATACCGCCAACGACTTCGATTTCACTGGCGCTGCTGTTGCCAAGGGCACGAACGTCGGTACCTACAAGATGGGCCTCGAAGCCGACCAGTTCTCCAATACGAGCGCGAACTTCACGAACGTGACGTTTGTGGTTGAAAACGACGGCTCGCTGACCATTTCCCCGCGAGAGGTTGTTTTGACATCTGATTCTGCTGAGAAGAGCTATGACGGAACTGCGCTTACGAAAAACGAGCAGTCCAATGTGAAGGTGTCTGGTGACGGCTTCGCCAAGGGCGAGGGCGCGAGCTTTGACATTACTGGTTCTCAGACGGACGCTGGGTCGAGCAAGAATACGTTCACGTACACCCTGAACGAGGGCACGCAATCTGCTAATTACGAGATTACTTGGCTCGAGGGCGACTTGACGGTCAATGCCATTACCTCGCCCGTTGTTGTTACTGTTGTTGGTGACACCAAGCAAGCAACCTATGACGGTGAAGAGCATACGGCCGAGGGCTATACCTTCGCTTCGGATAATAAGCTGTACACGCAGGACAAAGTGAACTTCTCTGGCAAAGCGAAGGCTGATCGCACCGATGCCGGTACGACCACCATGGGTCTCGAGGGTCAATTCACCAACGCTGATACGACCAACTTCAAAAACGTGACTTTTAAGGTAACCGATGGCTTTGTTCAGATTGGCAAAGCTCAAGTGACTCTTAAATCCGCCGATTTGAACAAGAAGTACGACGGTACCGCGCTCAAGAACGGCGACAATGCGCTCGAGACCGAGTCTGGCTTCGCTAAGGGCGAGGGTGCAACGTACGAGTTTACGGGTTCCCAGACCGTCGTCGGATCTTCGCCCAACGCGTTCAACTACACGCTGAACGAGGGCACCAAGGCCGACAACTATACCATTACGAAGTCCGAAGGCACGTTGACCGTTACCAATCGCGACGCGAAGTACGAGATCGAGGTTGAGTCGAACTCCGCCGAGTTCACCTACGACGGCAACGAGCATATGGCCGAGGGCTTCAAGACCCTCGAGTTCACGGTTGACGGCAACGAATACACCGTGTCGGGCCTCAGCGCGAGCGTGGCAAAAACCGATGCGGGCACGTACTCCAACGCCATCACGGGTACGGCCAAAGTCGTTGACGCCTCGGACAACGACGTGTCTGATCAGTTCTCCGTGACCACCAAGAGCGGCTCGCTGGTAATTAAGCAGGCTTCTGTGCATATGGAGTCCGCTTCCGGCGAATGGGTCTATGACAGCAACGAGCACGCCAAGCACGAGATGGAATCTGTGACCGGCTTTGCCAAGGGCGAAGGCGCGACGTATTCCTATACGGGCGCAATCACGAATGCGGGCACCGTTCAGAATACGTTCACCTACACGCTGAACGATGGCACCAAAGCCAGCAACTATACGTTTGACGACCCTGAGTACGGTACTCTTAAGGTGACTCCGGTCAGCGATGAGGTGACCGTGACCATCAAGGGCAACACTGCGACCGAGACCTACGATGGCACCGAGAAGGCAGTGCGCGATTACGGCTTCGAAGCTTCCAATGGTCTGTATGGGGCTGGAGACTTCGTCTTCACTGGCGCTGCTGTTGCCAAGGGTACGAATGTCGGTACCTACAAGATGGGCCTCGATAAGGGTCAATTCTCCAATACGAGCGCGAACTTCTCGAACGTGACGTTTGTGGTTGAAGATGGCTGGCTCAAGATTGAGGGCGGCCAGATTGACGCAAACGCCGTCACTTGGACTACGCAAGACGTGCAGAAGGTGTATGACGGCAAGCCGCTTTCGGCCTTCGTCGCTCGTGCGACCGATAAACACGGCAATGAGCTCAATGTTGAATACAGCATCGATGGCGAAACGTGGACTTTTGACCCGGCCGAGATTAGCCTGACGCATTTCGGCTCCCAGAAGGTGTTGCTGCGCGCCGCGGGCTCCAACTACACTGCTGGTCAATACGCTACGAGCTCTGAAAATATCGCGATTAAAAAGCGTCCTGTCACGTTGACTTCTGCCAGCGCGAACAAGGTGTATGACGGCAAGCCCCTTACCAATGACACCGTCACCTCCACTCCGCTTGGCGTGGGCGTTGGCTTCCTCGATGGCGAGGGCGTGACTTGCAACGTCACTGGCTCTCAAACGAATGTCGGCGAGAGCGACAACGAGTTCACGTACACGTTCAATGAGGGTACGAGCAAAAGCGACTATCTGGTTACGCCCGAGTGCAGCAAGTTGATCGTAACCCAGGACAATACGGAGGTCGTCGTTACCATCACCGAGCACAGCGGAGCCTTCGAATACGATGGAACCGAGAAGACGGTGAGCGGTTATGACTTCAACGCTTCCAACGAGCTGTATAAGAATACTGACTTCGAGTTCGCGGGCAACGATTCTGTGAGCGCGACCAACGTCGGCACCTATGACATGGAGCTTAAGTCCGAGAACTTCAAGAATACGAACGGCAACTTCTCCAAGGTGACGTTCGTGGTTGTCGACGGCCAGCTCACCATCACTCCGAAGAGCGTTGACCCCGAAGCCGGCAAGGGCATGAGCGTCGACAAACTTCCTAATGTCACGTACGACGGGAAGTCCCAGAAGCAGAAGCCCGAGGTGAAAGACGGCGACACACTGCTTACGGAGGGCGTTGACTATACGCTCGTATACAGCAAAGACACGACCAACGTCGGCACCGTGACCGTGACCGTTAAGGGCAAGCGCAACTACACCGGCGGGGCTAAGGTGGCCTATGAAATCATGAAGCGCCAGGTGACTCTCGAGTCCGCGAGTGCTTCCAAGGTCTACGATGGCACGCCGCTCACTAAGCCCGAAGTCACCGTGGGCGGCGACGGCTTCGTCGAAGGCGAAGTGTCTGGCCTTAAGGCGATTGGCACTGTAACGAATGTGGCCGATGGCGAAGTCGACAATGAAATCGTTTGGGATTGGGCCGAAGGTTTTGGCGAGGGCAACTATGACATCACCAAGACCGAGGGCAAGCTGAGTATTGAGCCTCAGTCGGTCGACCCCGACAATCCGGAATCCTATACCGGTATTAAAGTTGGCGAGCTGTCTGACCTTCCGTACAAAGGCAAAGACCAGTTCCAAGAGCCTATGGTTACCGACGCGAAGGGCAACCTGCTCGTTAAGGATCGCGACTACACGCTCGCCTTCGATGGCGATGCCAGGAACGTGACCGATGCTGGTGTTTCCGTGACGGTTTCGGGTATTGGCAACTACAAGGGTGATTTCTCGCGTGGCTACAAGATTCTTCCGCGTGAAGTGACTGTTAAGTCCGCGAGCGCTTCCAAGGTCTACGACGGCACGCCGCTCTTCTCTCATGATGTTGTTGTGACCAGCGCCGCTGGTTTCGTCGAGGATGACGTGGCGAGCATGACGGCGCCTAATTCCATCACGGAAGTCGGGTCGCTCAAGAATGAGATCGCCATCGAGTGGTCGAATGACGTTGCGGCTGGTAACTATGTCGTCCTCAAGGAAGAAGGCGTTCTCGAGGTAACTCCTAAATCGGTGACCGCGGAAGACTTCTCCGTTGAGGGTTTGAACGACGTTACTTACAACGGCCTTGCTCAACAGCAAGAGCCGACCGTCAAAGACGGCGACAAGACGCTGATGAAAGACAAAGATTACACGCTGTCCTTCACCGAGAATGTCACGAATGTCGGCACGGTTCGCGTTACCGTTACGGGCAAGGGCAATTACACCGGTAGCGCCGATGTGGCCTATCAGATTTTGCCTGCCAAGCTTATTGTGACCACTCCGTCCGATTCGATGGTCTACAACGGAAAGCCTCTTACGGCCGAAGGCAGCATCGAGGGCTTCGTCAACAACGAGACTGCGGTCTTCGAGACCACTGGCTCCCAGACTGAGGTCGGCGAGAGCGAGAATGCCTACGCGATTTACTGGTCGGATGAGGGTACTACTGCCAAGCGCAGCAACTATACGGTCGAGGAGCATATCGGTACGCTAACCGTGACTGAATATGCAGACGAAATCGTGGCTGTTGCCAATGATGTGACCATGACCTACGACGGCATGCCGCATCGCGCCGAGGTTACCGTGACCGGCGTTCCCGAGGGTTATTCCGTGAAGGTGGCCTGGTCTGGCGCCGAGGCTACCGACGTGACCGGTGCCGACGGCTTGGTCGCCAATGTTGATGAGATCGTTGTCGTGAACGCCGAAGGCAAGGATGTTACGGACAGCCTGAAGATTACCAAGAAGCCTGGCAAATTGGTGATTGAGCCCAAGGAGCTCACCGTGGTTACGATGGGCGCGAGCAAGCCGTACGACGGCACGCCCCTCACGGCCAACGGCAAAATCGAAGGCTTCGTCAATGGCGAGACTGCGGCCTTTGCTGTGATCGGTTCCCAGACCGAGGTCGGCGAATGCACCAACGCTTACACAATCGAGTGGTCCAGCAATGCCAAGCAGGGCAACTACACGGTCAAGGAGGAGCTGGGCAAGCTCGAAGTGACGAAGAGTCAAGCGGCGATCGTAATCGTGCCGAAGGGCGGTAAGAAGACCTACGACGGCACCCCGCTTGTGAGCGAGGGCGCTGATGCCTATGGTCTGCCCGCTGGATTTACATGCGAGGCAACGACCAAGGGTTCCGTTGCGAACGTGGGAAGCGCCGTTGCCGAGATTGATACGTATGTCATTAAGAACGCCGATGGGAAGGACGTTACCGACCAATTCGGCAACGTGAGCACCGGATTCGCCACGCTCCTGGTGACCAAGCGTCCCGTGACCGTGGTTTCGGAGGACGCTTCCAAAGTCTACGACGGCACGCCGCTCACTAAGCACGAGGCCGGTGTAACCGAGGGCAGCATGGTTGACGGCGAGAGCTTCGTGTATGAATTCACGGGCACCCAGACCGTTGCGGGCGAGAGCGCCAACTCCTTCGTAATCAGTGCGGGAGACGGCACGAATCTTGACAACTACGAGATTACCAAGCAGGACGGCACGTTGAAGGTCGAGCCGAAGGGTATCGTGCCCGGCGAGGACAACGGGATGAAGGTTACCAAGCCCGTCGACAAGGTTTACAACGGCAAGGAACAGAAGTTCATCCCCGTTGTGACTGACGGCGAGAAGGTGCTCGTCGAAAACGTTGACTACGTCGTTACGTACACCGACGCTCTCGATTTCGAGGGCGACGCTGCAGCGAAGGACGACTTCACCAACGTGACTGGCGACATCTTCGTTACCGTTGAGGGCATTGGTAACTACGCTGGTAGCCTCACGCAGAGCTATCAGATCACGCCGAAGCCTTACACGGTTACGACGGTTTCGGGCAGCAAGGTGTACGACGGCACGCCTCTCGAGGGTGCGTCGCTCGAAGGCAACTTCGTTGGCGGCCTGGTGAATAACGACGATGCGACGTTCGTAGTTACCGGCACGCAGACCGAGGTTGGCGCTTCCGACAACACGTATACGCTTGAGTTCGTTGATGAGCAGATGGTCAAGAACTACAAGCTCGTTAAGGAAGACATCGGCACGCTTACTGTGGTGAAGGATGAGAGCGAAGCTTCGCAGAATTCGAACGGTAATGGCGAGTCGAAGAACAAGGGCACTCTGCCCAAGACGGGCGACATGACGTTGACTACGCTGCCCTTCGCCCTGGCAGTCGTAGCGGGTGCTGTGCTTTGCGCGGCACCTGTTGCCCGCCGCCGCTCGAAGTTCTAGAGCGCGCGCAGCGGTGAACTGGGTTTAAGCCTGCGGGATCGAAAGGGTTGCGTCTAAGCGGCGTAGCCGGTTTCTTCGAAATCGTGGGCTTTCCCAGAGGGCCTTGTGCGAATACGTCAAGGCAATTGGGTATAAAAACCCGGTCGAGTACAGCTCGGCCGGGTTTTTTGTTGCCTTGTTCGGCGGCGAGTCAGGCTTCGAAATTGAAGGGGGCCACTCAAACAAAACATGGGCCATTTGCCTAAATATGTATTGCCACCTCGACTTTCTGCTCATGGTGCGTGCGAATAACCCGATAAACCTGCTATAGTCCACGTCATAAAAGTGGAACCGCCATGGCTTGCTTCAGTCCGGATTGAACGGTACCGCGCTTAAACGCCGCTTCGCGCACCGTGTGGCGCGATATGAAAAACCCGACCAGGCATACGTCCGGTCGGGTTTTCTTTTTGTGATGCTTGAGGTTTGGTTGCGTTTGGGCCGCTTGCTCGTGAACGCGCTGGCTGCCCTCGTGTCGCTTGATGGTGCTCGGTGTTACGGCTCCGGTATGCCGCTTTAGATTGAGGGCAGAAGCGGCAGGATCCAAGGTGGGCATCACCTTCGAATGCCCGCCTTGCTCCATGTGTCTTTACGGATTGCACTGTTTGCAGGGCGGATAGCCTTCCGAAATAAGCTCGTCGCGCGTGGCTGTGGCCTCTTGCTTGTTGTCGTCGGCTATGTCGTTGACCGACGAACAGGTCGAGCAATGGAACTTCATGCTCTTGGTGTTGAGCACGTATTCTTGCGACCCATATGAGGTGGCCGAGCCTCCCTCAGAACCCGCGCCGTTGCTGGGATTCTTTGCGTCGCTCGAACCGGCTGCGTTGTTTGACTGGTTGGTCCGGTTATTTTCGGCATCGCCCTTCGAAGTCGTATTATTCGCGCGCTCTGAGCGAGCGTTTCCATTGGGGCTTTTGGCAGATGCGTTGTTGGCTTCTTTGCCAGTCGCGTTCGGCGTCGTGCCCGCGCCGGTAGTGGTTGCCTCGCCACCGGTCGCCACATGTGGCACGTCGCTCGACTCCCGACTTTTGCCCGTGACGTAATCGATTTCCACGCCGGGTTCTACGTTGTACACGAACACGTTGAAGCGAACGGCCCGCCCGCCATCTTCGATCGATTCCGCTTCCATCTGCACGCCGCGTGCCACGAGGTCGTTCGCGGCAAAAATGGGCGTCACGCGATAGAGCACGTGGTTGCCCGTTTGCTTCACGTAATTGGCCACGATGTTTTCGTAATAAGTCATGCCAACAGAATTCATGGTGCGCGTGCCCGTGATGAGGTTTTTCTCGTTGGCGTCTTCTCCGCAAAGCTGATGCGCGATCAGGTGGCTGCGGTTGTAGAGCATTTCCTGGTCAACGAAGTCGTAGCGGTGCTGCTCCCAGCCGCTTGGATGCACCTGCGAAATGTCGCCGCGAGGCGCGTTGCTCAACGTGTCGGTACCGATGCGCGCGAATGCCGCGCCGCAGCGCCCTTCGAAATCGAGGTTGGAAAATTCCATGAATGCGCCGCGTTTGAAATCATCGTCGGTAAAGCCTGGCTCGGCGTTGTTGACGTCAATGCAAAGCGCGCCCGAGTATTCGGGAATGTCGGCAATCTGCACGGCGGCGGGGTTGCTCGTTTGGGCGCCGCTGAAAGAGCCGCTCTCGCATGCGGCGAGCGGCAACGTGCAGCACAGCGCAAGGGCGATGGCCTCAAACAGCGCCGCAAAACGCGCGGGTATGGTGCGAGATTCATGCTCGCGAGAAGGTATCTGCATCAAAGCGATGCCTTTCTGAAAAAGGCGGCATGACGAACGTTTAACCCGTCATGCCGCTCTCGTCATGTCTGATTTGCTTGCTTATTCCGCGAACTTCAGCAGCTCGGCGGGCGCGTCGATGAGCGCGCCGGGGTTGTTGTTCGCAAGGTGGTCGAGCGTTTGGTAGCCCCATTTCGCGCCAATGGGGAATGCGCCAGCGTTGTTCGCGACCTGCATGTCCACGTCGGAATCGCCGACATACGCCACGCGCTCAACCGGTATGCCGAGCGTTTTCGCGACGAGCGTGAGGCCTTTCGGGTCGGGCTTGCGCGGCACGGGACCATCGCCAAGCACGAAATCCATGAGGTCAGCGAAGTAATGCTTGGTCAGAATTTGCACGCCGCCGTCGTATTTGTTCGATAGCACGGCGAGTTTCATGCCGCGTGCCTTCAGTTTGGCCAAGGTGTCGAGCATGCCGTCGTACACAGTCGTTTTCTGGTTGCCCACTTCGTCGTAGCGCGCTTTCCACCAGGCGAGCGCCGCTTCGGTGGCGTTGTCGTTCAGGTCTTGCGGCAGCGCTTGCAGAATAAGCGAGCGCAGGCCGTTGCCAATCATGGTCAAGATTTCCTCGGTGGTGTGCGTGGGGTAGCCGAAATGCGTGAGCGTTTCGTTGGTCACGTCGACCAGGTCGGGCAGCGAATCAAGCAGTGTGCCGTCCATATCGAACACGAACGCCTCGAGCGGTTCGTGGGTGCGAAGCAATTCCATCGTGGGATCCTTTCGTGTTGGCGCGGCCGTGCCGCGCAGGTCATTAATCGCTTCGCAGTATACCCGCCGCATTTGGCGCGCGTGTGGTGGGTGTTTTCCGAAAAGGTGTCGGCATGCTCGGCGGGCATTGGGTATTAGTCGCTGATCTCTTCCGCCCCTCGTCGCGCATGTTTCGCCCCACGAACCTAAGGCTTCTGTTGCTTTCTCGCCGCACCTGGAAATTGCCGCGTGAGCATGTATTATGAATAGTCGCAAAATACAACGAAGAGAAGGATGCGTTCATGCAGATTTTCGTGACCAAAGACTATCAGGAAATGAGCGAAGCCGCCGCCGACATGATTGTCGACCTGGTCGAGGAAAAACCTGGCTGCGTGTTGGGCTTGGCCACCGGCTCCACGCCTGAGGGCCTCTACGCCGAAATCGCCAAGCGCCACGAAGCCGAGGACATCGACTTCTCGCGCGTTGCAACGTTCAACCTAGACGAATACCGCGGCCTGCCTGCCGACCATGAGCAGAGCTATCACTACTTCATGCAGAAGCACCTGTTCAGCAAAATTAACGTGCGCCCCGAGAACACGCATGTGCCCAATGGCGCCAACCCCGATGCTCAGGCCGCATGCGATGCCTACGAGGCTTCCATCCTGCTTGCCGGCGGCGTTGACCTGCAACTTCTGGGCCTGGGCCACAACGGCCACATCGGCTTCAACGAGCCCGCGCCCGAATTCCCGAAGGAAACCCACTGCGTCGACCTTACGGAATCCACCATTAACGCGAACAGCCGCCTGTTCGATTCCGTCGACGAAGTGCCCCGCCAGGCATACACCATGGGCATTGGCACCATTATGGCCGCCAAGCAGGTGCTCGTCGTGGTGAGCGGCGAAGACAAGGCGCAAATCGTGCGCGATGCCTTCTTCGGCCCCGTGACCCCCGAGGTTCCTGCGTCCATTCTGCAGTTCCATCCCAATGCGGTGGCTATTGTGGACGAAGCGGCGTTCTCGCTGTGCGGCGATCTTGCCGATGAAGGCTGCGGTTGCGGCGATCCCGATTGCGATTGCGACCACGACCACGAGCATGGCGAAGGCTGCGGCTGCCACGAATAGTGAAACCAAGGAAGCGGCCCCTGTGGCCGCTTCTTTTTTGGGCTAAATGTGTGACGTTGGCCTTCGCGCAACGTTTCGTCAAAGCGTGGATGCTGCGCGCTCGTCGCGGCGCCATCTTCGCAACGTGTATTTCAACTGGTCACGATTAAATTGAGGCAGGGTTTCCTGTCTATAACGAAAGGAAGCGCGGCATGCTGAAAATTGCTGGTGCGAAAGTTTTTAGGAATGGCGAATTCGATGAAGGCGATATCTTCATCGAAGGCGATCGCATCGTTGCGACCGGCGACGAGACGGGCGAGGTCATCGATGCCAAGGGGCTGCTCGCCATTCCTGGCTTGGTCGACGTGCATTCCCATGGCGCGGTGGGGCACGATTTCTGCGACGGTACGCATGAGTCGATCGACGCCATCACGCGCTACGAGGCCAGCCGCGGCGTAACCGCATGGTGCGGCACGACCATGACGTTTCCCGAGGAAAAGCTCGCGGGCATTATGGAATGCGCCGCCGAGCATGTCGATGCCCCCGATGCTGCCGCGCTCGTGGGCATTAATATGGAAGGTCCGTTCATCAGCCCTGAAAAGGTGGGCGCACAAAACCCCGCCTACGTGCAGCAGTGCAATGCGGCAATGTTTTGTCGCTTGCAGAATGCGTCGGGCGGCAAAATCAAGCTTGTCGATATTGCCCCCGAGGAGCCCGGCGCGCTCGAATTCGTCGATGAAATGCACGATGCCGTGCGCATTTCCGTTGCCCATACATGCGCAAATTACGATCAGGCGGCCGAGGCATTTCGTCGCGGCGCCAAGCATGTGACGCATTTGTACAACGCCATGCCGGGACTGCATCATCGCAAGCCGGGCGTGATTCCTGCGGCGCTCGAGGCAGGCGCGACTCCCGAGATCATCGCCGATGGCGTGCATATTCACCCCGCCATGGTGCGCCTTGCGTTCTCGATGTTTGGTGCCGAGCGCATGATTCTGATCAGCGATTCCATGGAAGCCACCGGCATGCCCGATGGCGAATATAGCCTGGGCGGTCAGGCCGTGACGAAGAACGGCTCGCATGCCACGTTGCACGACGGTACGCTGGCTGGAAGCGCGACCGACCTGATGGGCTGCATGAAGGTTGCCGCTACTGAAATGGGCTTGCCGCTCGAGGTGGCTGTGCGCGCTGCGACGGAAAACCCCGCACGCGCGCTTGGCCTGTTCGACGAGCGCGGCAGTCTCGACGCGGGCAAGGTTGCCGACGTGGTGTTGCTCAATGCCGACCTGAACGTCGCGGGCGTCATTCTGCGCGGCAAACGCATTCGCTAACTTGTTCAAAAATAGCTTCGAATGTGGCAACGATTCATGCTCACTTGCGCGTCGATTGTGGTGCGATGCGTTGTGACCTGGGCTTTTCTAATTGCAAGTCGCTCAACTCAGGTCTGTGCTCGGCCAAAATGCCACATTCGGGCACCTTTTTGCGCATATTTCTGGCACGCTGCTCTCGCGGTGCGCCTTCAAGCAAACTTGCGCCCCGCGCCCCGCTTTCGCGCGTTCGCACCGCATCGTGCTCCTTCGTGCATGGTTTTGGCTTGCCGTTTTCCACACGCGTACGTGTTCGCGCTATACTCGCTGATAGATGGCACTTTAGAAAGAGGCACTCATGAAATACGAAGAGCTCAAAGACGAAATCAAGGCCGCGATGAAGGCGCACGACAATGTGCGTCGCGACATTCTGCGCCAAGTGCACGGCGAGATCAAGAATATCGAGGTCAACGAGCGTCGCGAGGTGACCGATGCCGACGTCGATGCTATGCTCAAGCGCGTCATTAAGCAGACGAGCGAAACGCTCGAGGGCTCTATCAAAGCTGCGAACAACGACGAGCGCACGGCCATGCTGAAGGAGCAGGTCGAGATTCTTGAGGGCTACCTGCCCAAGCAGCTCGCGGGCGACGAGCTTGTGACACTTGTCGAGAAAACCATTGCCGACCTTGGCGCCACCACCAAGCGCGAAATGGGCAAGGTTATGGGCGCGCTTACCGCTGCCACCGGCGGAAACTTCGACAAGGCTCAGGCCGCCAAGGAAGTTGGCAGCCGCCTGTCGTAGCTGGCGCTCAACACCATCGAACAGAGTTTTAAGCATAAAGAAGCGCGGTTTTCGAATCGCGCTTCTTTGATAACGAAGCAATGCGCAAGAACCTTGCCCCGGGGCCGTTCGTGCGCTCTTTTTTGAGGTGCGACGGAAGCGCCCAATGCGGCGTATAATCGCACAAGCTTTCTGCAAACCATCTTTTGAAGGAACTGCATTTATGGCAACCGAAAAACCCGATTTCATTCCCGTTCTTATCGGCGGCGATATGAATTGCTACAGCGTCGCGCGCGCCATTCATGAGGAATATGGCGTGAAGAGCTACGCGTTTGGCCGCTTCCCCGCGGGCGACACCATGCATAGCCGCATCGTGGAATGCTTCTACGACGAGCATATGGACAAGCCCGAAGTGGTGCTGGCGAAGGTGAAGGAATTTGCCGCGCAGCACCCCGATAAAACGCATCTAGTGTGGGGCTGCGCTGACGTATATGCGCAGGTCATTTCTGAAATCCAGAACGATTTGCCCGAAAACTGCGTCACGCTCTACATTCAGCCCGACCTGCGCGACAAGCTCGAAAGCAAGCTGAGCTTTTACGAGATGTGCGACAAGTATGGCATTCCGTACCCCAAAACGTTCGTGGTGCGCCCCGGTGAATGGGAGCAAGGCGTGGCCGAGGCCGACCTTACCGAGGAAAAAATCGGTTTCAAATACCCCATCATCGTGAAGCCGTCTATGAGTTCCACGTATTGGGAGCACCCGTTTGACCACATGAAGAAGGTGTACACCGCGCAAAACCCCGCCGAGGCGGCGCATGTATTGGGTCTCATTTTCGGTGCGGGCTACCCCGACGAAGTGCTGCTGCAAGACATGGTTGTCGGCGAAGATTGCAACATGAACGTGCTCACCGCGTATTGCGATCGCAACTGCAAGGTGAAGCTCATCTGCTTCGGTCGCGAGGGCCTCGAGGAGCACACGCCCACCGCGCTTGGCAACCCGTGCGCCATTATCACGCAGCCCAACCCTGAGCTGCAGCAGCTCATTAAAAACTTCCTTGAGGAAATTCATTTCACGGGCTTCGCGAACTTCGACATTAAGCGCGACGATCGCGACGGCTCGTACAAGGTGTTCGAGGTAAACCTGCGCCAAGGCCGCACGAACTACCATGTGACCGCTGCCGGCCACAACCTCGCAAAGTTCGTCGTGGAAGACCGCGTGTATAAGCGTGATTTGGGTGAATGCGTCGAAAACACCAACGAGGTGTTCTGGCATTCCGTGCCGCGCAAGGTCGTTTACGATTACGTGAAAGACCCCGAGTTCGTCGAACGCGCGAAGAAGCTCGTGGCTGCCGGCAAGGAATCGATGACGTTTGATTACTCGTATGACCTGCGCTTCAATCCCATGCGTTGGGCTTGGGTGAAGATTCATGTGTTCCGTTACTTCGACAAGTTCAAAAACCCCGAAAACTATCGCTAAGTGAAAGTTGAAAGGCCAGCCCGTGCTGGCCTTTTTGCGTGCGCGGACATGCGAGGTGCAGCGTCGTATGCGGTGCATGGTGCACGGGCGTTGTGTGCAGACGCTACGCCCCGGCGCGGGCGCCGCCGCCCGTGGCTTTCTGTGCGTTTGTTTTGGCTTGAGCGCTCGTGGCTTCCGCGATCGCGCCGGAGCCAGTTGCTTCTGCGGTTGCCAATGCGGTCGTTTCCGCGATCACGCAGCGTCGTTTCTTCCGCGCGCGTGTGAACAGCGGCGGCATTAGGCGTTTTAACGAAGATTCGCGCGAAGGTGCGCAACCGCGGTAAAATTCAGATTTCAGCGATTTATCGGCTTTAATGCTGTGCCATACAAACGAAAGGTGCCCTATGTGCGGATTCGTCGGATTTACCGGTGATGTCGAAAACAAGGAACAAGTGCTCACGAGTATGATGGACCGCATCGTCCACCGCGGTCCCGACATGGGCGATACGTTCTTCGCGCCGGGCGTGGCGTTGGGCTTCCGCCGCTTGTCGATTCTCGACCTTACGCCGGCGGGCTCCCAGCCCATGAGCAACGAAGACGGCAGCGTCGTCATCGTGTTCAACGGCGAAATCTACAACTTCATGGAGCTTCGCGGCGAGCTCGAGGCGAAGGGCTACGCCTTCCACTGCGGTGCTGACACCGAGTCACTTCTGCATGGCTACGAGGAGTGGGGCGAGGAAATCGTCGACAAGCTTCGTGGCATGTATGCGTTCGTTATCTGGGATAAGAAGAAGAATCGCCTGTTCGGCGCTCGCGATATTTTCGGCATCAAGCCGTTTTATTACTCCGAGGCCGAAGATGGCAGCGGCCTGATGTTCGGCAGCGAGATCAAGAGCTTCCTCGCGCATCCGAAGTTCCACAAGGCCGTGAACCACAATGCGCTGCGTCCGTATCTCACGCTGCAGTTCTCCGCGACCGACGAAACGTTTTTCGAGGGCGTGTACAAGCTGCCGGCCGCGCATTGCTTCACTTACGACCTGGCCACCCACACGATGGACGTGCGCCGCTATTGGGATTGCGATTTCTCGGAAATCGACAAGCCGTTCGAGGAATATGTCGACGAGCTCGATGAAGTGGTGCATGAAAGCGTGAGCGCGCACCGCATCGCCGACGTGAAGGTGGGCAGCTTCCTTTCGGGCGGCGTCGATTCGAGCTACATCGCCGCATGCCTCATGCCCGACAAAACGTTCTCGGTCGGTTTTGATTACAACAAGTTCAACGAAACCAATTACGCCAAGGAACTTTCCGACAAGCTGGGCATCGAGAACTACCGCAAGATGATTTCTGCGGACGAATTTTTCGAAGCCTTGCCCGAGATTCAGTACCACATGGACGAGCCGCAGTCGAATTTGTCGAGCGTGCCGCTGTGGTTCTTGGCGCAAATGGCTGCTGAGCAGGTTACGGTTGTGCTTTCGGGCGAAGGCGCCGACGAGATATTCGGCGGCTACGCGTGGTACGAAGACAACCCGTCGGTCGCGAAATACAAGCGCATGGTGCCTTTCGGCGTGCGCCGCGCGCTGGGCAAGGCAGCGAAGCATATGCCGTATTTCAAGGGCCATAACTTCCTTATGAAGGGTGCCGAAATGGCCGAGGAATACTTCGTTGGCCAGGCGCTCGTGTGGCCTGAGCGCGAAGTCTCGAGCGTGCTGCGCCCCGAATACGACAAGGGTGAAGGCGCTTTCGAGCTTGCCGCGCCCATCTATGCGCGCGTTTCCGATAAGAGCGAGCTCATTCGCAAGCAGTACCTCGACATGAACATGTGGCTGCCGGGCGATATTCTGCTCAAGGCCGACAAGATGTGCATGGCGCACTCGCTTGAATTGCGTGTTCCATTCCTTGATCGCCGTGTGATGGAATTTGCCGAGCATATTCCCGATCGCTATCGCGTGAATGAAAACGGCAACAAGCTCGTGCTGCGCCACGCCGCGAACAAGAGCCTGCCCGATGAGTGGGCGACGCGTCCGAAAGTCGGCTTCCCCGTGCCTATGATTTATTGGCTACGCGAAGAGAAGTGGTACAACTGGGCGAAGGAATACTTCACGGCGCCGTGGGCGAGCGAGTTCTTCGATTGCGACGTGCTTATGGGATTGCTTGACGAGCACTACGAGGGCAAGGCGCAGAACCAGCGCAAGATTTATACGCCGCTCGTGTTCCTTATTTGGTACAAGCGCTACTTCATCGACGAATAGCGAATGAGAGAAAGCCGCCCTGGGGCGGCTTTCTTGTTTCTTGGCGAGTTGCGACGTTAGGCGCCCAGAACCTCATGGGCGATGGCCGAGTCGCTCTTGATGGGCTCGAAGTTGTCGCCGCGGTGCTGCAGCTCTTCTTCGCCCTTGGCGAGAAATGCGATAACCGTGGGCTTGCCGCTTTCGTGGGCGACTTCCACGGCGCGCTTGAAAGCTTCTTCACGGTCGTAGATGATTTCGTGTGCAACACCTTCGGGGGTATTGCTGGCCAGTTCGGCGCAAATATCTTCCACGCGATCGTGCGCAGGATCCTCTTCGGCGTAAATGAGCAGGTCGGCATAGGTGCCGGCGGTTTGCGGCAGCACTTCGCGGCGCTCGTACGCCTTGCCACCCGGAGCGCCGAAGATGGCGATGATCTGCTGACCTGGGTATTCCTTCTTCAACGACTTGAAAAGCGTCTCGAAGGAGAGCTTGTTGTGCGCGTAGTCGACGATGGCGGTGATGGGCTCGTTCGGCGAAGCGATGATTTCCATGCGGCCAGGCACGCGTACGTGCGAAAGGCCCTGCTCAATCGCGTTCCAGCCGATGCCCAAAAGACGCGCGCACGCGATGGCGCACAGCGCGTTTTCGGCATTGAACAGGCCTGCGATGCTCAGCTTTACCGTGTGAGTGCTGGCCTGGGCATCGGCTTCGTCTGCCGCGGCGGCAAGTTTGGCGCTTTCTGCGATATCGAATTCGATTCCGCCTTTGACCGTGCGCACATTGCCGGCGGCCAGATCGGCACTGTCGCAATCGACGCCGACGGTGAACAGTTGCGGAGCGGTTTTCGCGGCGGCCATGACTTCATCGGCGTGTTCGGTGCCAAGGTTTACGATGGCGCATTTGCATTGGTCGAAAATGCGCAGCTTGCTTTCGAAATAATCCTCGAACGTGGGATGCTCGGCGGGCGAAATATGGTCGCGTCCAATGTTAAGGAAGCAGGCGATGTTCAGGGTGAGCCCCAGCACGCGGTCGTATTTGAGCGCTTGGCTGGAAACTTCCATGACCATATGGGCGCGGCCCGAAGCCACGGTATTGAAAAGATGGCGCCACAAATCGGGCGATTCGGGCGTCGTGTTGCAGCTCTCGAACTCCTCGATGCCGTCGTCGGTTTCGATGGAGCCAAGAATCGAAGTGCTCACCTGGGCGGCATCCATGATGGTGTGCAGCATGTACGAGGTTGTGGTTTTACCTTTGGTACCCGTGATGCCCACGATGTTCAGCCTGGCGCTTGGGTCGCCATAGGCGACCTTCGATGCCGCGGCCATGGCGCGGCGCACGTCGGCGGCCACGATTGCGGGGGTGCCTGCGGCTGCGGCGGCCAAGTCGGCGGGCGCGGTTAGTTTGCCCTGCTCGTTGAACTCGCCCTGGCACAGATAGGCGGCGGCGCCGCTTGCGATGGCGCTTTCGAGAAATGTCGGCTTGAAGCCTGCGCCTTTGCAGATGAACAGGCATGTTGCGGCGGCTTTGCGCGAATCAATCGCGACGCCGCGAATTTCGGTGGATGAATCGCCCACGATTTCGCAGGCGGTGCCGTTGGCGCGAATCGCTTCGGCGATGTCTTGAAGTGAGACAAGGGGCGTGCCGCCAAAATCATTGGTCTGGGGCAGGGTGGTGCTCATGATGACTCCTTGTTTTCGGTGGCGCAGCTGCGAGCGCGTTCTTGGAGCGCGTCGGCTGCGGTTTCCGGGCGCTCTTTCGGTCCCGGTTTCTCGTGTGGTAAATATTCCAGCATTGTAGTCTTCTTTTGCAGGTGGGCTTGCGCTGCACCGCCGTATTCACGCCCAAGCCAGAATCACGACCTGCTAAATGCTCGTAGCGTTTAGCAGGTGTTGCCTGTCACGCGAAGATGAACCTGCTAAACGCTACGAGCATTTAGCAGGTTCTGGGGTTTACAATGGACAGGTTTGAAGAATCGCCGATTCATTTTCGCGATACGGCATGCATAGAAAGATCCACTTATATGAACGCTTCCGAAAACACGTACGCCTACCCGAATGGCATCGCTGGCCCCGCTCCAGGTGACGATGCGGCCGACTCTCGCCTGCGCCGAATTATGGGCGATGATGGCATGGACCGCCTGGCGAACGCGACGGTCATGGTGCTGGGCTTGGGCGGCGTGGGCTCGAGCTGCGTTGAGGCACTCGTGCGCGGCGGCGTGGGTCGCTTGGTGCTCATCGATCGCGATGTGGTGTCGCCGAGCAACGTGAATCGTCAGGTTATTGCATTTCAGAGCACTATGGGTCGTCGAAAAATCGACGTGATGCGCGAAATGTGCCTGGATATCAATCCCAACGCGCAGATCGTTACCAAGCATTCGTTCGTGCTCGCCGAGACTTTCGACGACCTGTATGCCGAGTGCCTCGAAGAGTGTGACGGCCGTATCGATTTCGTTCTTGACTGCATAGACACTATTTCGACGAAAATTTTCATTGCGGAATTCGCGCAAAAGCACGGCTTGCGCTTGATAAGCGCCATGGGTGCCGCCAATAAGCTGCAGCCTGAATATTTGCGTGCGTCTGATTTGTACGAAACCGTGAACGATCCCATTTCACGCATCATGCGCAAGGAATGCCGCAAGCGCGGTATCAAGCATCTGCGCGTCGTGTATTCTTGCGAGCAGCCTGTGCCCGTGCCGGTGCGTGAAGGCGCTCCTCGCAGTGAGCGATCGAATTTGGGCACGGCATCGTACATGCCGCCCATGATGGGCCAAATAATCGCGGCTGAAACGCTTCGCGCCATCGCACACGTGGGGGAATTTGCCGACTAGCCAGGGACGCAGGCTCCTTCAATAGCATCTGTGCCGTTGCACTTGTGTTGTTTGCGCCCTTTGCCTTTTGGGTGGTATAACCTTTTTGGGAAGAACGCGGCGGCGCGTGCATAAAAAGAGGGGGACGCTATGACGGTCTTTGATTTGTATGACATGCATTGTCACCTGGCTTTTTCTTCCGATACTCAAGCATCGGCTATTGCGCTGCGCCAAGAGGGAATAGGCGGCATGTGCGCTACGGTGACCCCTGATGAATATCACCTTGCGTCATTGACTTTGGCTGATGAGCTCAATCGAAATTCCAACTTCAAACTTGGTGTAGGTTTGCACCCGTGGTGGCTTTCCGGCGGATCGTGTGGGGCCGACGCAGTGGACAAGCTCGTCGCCTACGCCGCAGAAACGCGTTTTATTGGCGAGGTTGGCCTTGATTTTGCGCCTCGTCGTGCCGAAAGCGCCCAGTTGCAGCGCACGGTATTTGCGCGCATCGCGGCGGCGTCGAGGGGCAAAGTGCTTTCGGTGCATGCCGTGAAAAGCGTCTCGGTTGCGCTCGACCTCATGGAAAACGTGGGGCTTATTGCGCCTGGCGGCGTACAGGGCGCGGAGAGTCCCGATGGTACCGCAGTGATTTTCCACTGGTTCTCTGGTTCGGGCGTCGAGCTTGCGCGCGCTATCGAGTGCGGCTGCTATTTTTCCATCAACCCCCGCATGCTTTCCACCAAGCGCGGCCGCGCGTATGTGCAGCAAATTCCTGAAGAAAAATTGCTGCTTGAAAGCGACTTGCCACCCGCTGCGGGCGCTGAGTTCAACGCTCGAGAAGTGCGTGCGCTGCTGGAAACGTCTCTTGATCATATGGCAGAGTTGCGCAGGTGCCGCTTCGATACGCTGAAGGAAAAAGTGGCAGCAAACAGTCGCGCCCTTTTCGAAGGGTAGCCAAGCCTGTTGCGGGGCCGCTGGCATAAAATCGTCGCTGGTTTCTGTGGCACTTTCAATATACTCAGTATGAGCGATTATTCAGGAAACCGCGCCGCGTAAGGGGTCGCTATGGCATTCGTCGAATTTAAAGATGTGCGTAAGATTTATACCATGGGCGAAGTGCAGGTGGCTGCGGTCGATGGCATGTCTTTCGAAATCGAGCAAGGTGAGCTTGTGGTGGTCGTCGGCCCCTCTGGTTCAGGCAAAACGACCCTGCTTAACATGATGGGCGGCATGGATTCATGTACATCGGGTTCTATTACGCTCGATGGCGCCCGCGTCGATCAGTTTAATGAAAAGCAGCTCACCGATTACCGTCGTTACGATATTGGCTTTGTGTTCCAATTCTATAACTTGGTGCAAAATCTTACCGCGCTCGAAAATGTGGAGCTTGCGAGCCAAATTTGCCGCAATCCTCTTCCGCCTGCCGACGTGTTGACCCAGGTGGGGCTCGCGCATCGCATGGACAACTTCCCCGCGCAGCTTTCGGGCGGCGAGCAGCAGCGCGTGGCCATTGCCCGTGCCATCGCGAAAAACCCGAAGCTCTTGCTGTGCGACGAGCCCACGGGTGCGCTCGACTACAAAACGGGCAAGGCTATTTTGAAGCTGTTGCAAGACACGTGTCGTGAAACGGGTCGCACGGTGGTACTCATTACGCATAATTCCGCGTTCTGCGCTATTGCCGACCGCGTGATTCATGTGAAAGAAGGAAAAGTCGAGCGCATGGAGCTCAATGCCCATCCGCAAGCCGCCGAAACGGTTGAGTGGTAAGCATGGCGAGCGCATTCGGAAAAGATTTACGGCGTTCTATCACCCATTCGTGGGGCCGCTTTTTGGCGATTGCGATTATTGCCGCACTTGGTGCGGGCTTTTATGCCGGCCTGCGCATGACGGGGCCCGACATGCGCCTTGCGGGCGACGAATACTATGACGGCACGAGTTTGGCCGACGTGCGTGTGGTTTCGACGATTGGATTCGATGAGGCGCAAATCGACGCGTTGCGCGATATGGAGGGCGTTTCGGTTGTTATGCCCGCTTGCGAAGCCGACGCCATTTCAGAATTGGATGGCGTACAATATACGCTGTGCTTCCAGTCGCTTGATGTTGACGCTGCCCAGGCGAGCACGTGCGACGATGGCTTTACCGTGCAATCGAGCGACGATTCGTATTTGAACAGGCCCGTCTTGAAGAGCGGCACCTGGCCCACGAAAAGCGACGAGTGCCTGCTTTCTTCCGACACGGTGTGGCAGACCGATGTGCGTATCGGCGACAAGGTGCGCCTTATCGAGGGTACGCAAGACTTGGACGACAGCTTCGCCGAGCGCGAGTTCACGGTGGTCGGCTTTGTGAACTCGTCGTATTACACGTGCTCGACCAACGTGGGTTCGACGTCGCTTGGAAGCGGCCGTCTTACGAGCTTCGTGTTCGTTCCCGATTCGGCCTTCGCTGACGATTACCCCATTACCGAAGCGTTCGTCGCGGTCGATGGTGCGCGCGACTTGCCATGGGCAAGCGATGCCTACCAGGCGAAAGTCGACGAAGTGGCCAATCGCATCGACGCGATTGCCGACGATTTGAAGGCGTCGCGCCTCGAAGGCCTGCAGGCCGACGCCCAGGCTGCGCTCGATGAAAAGCGTGCGGAATACGAGCAGAAGAAGGCCGACGCGCTCGCGCAGTTCGACGATGGCCAGGCGACGCTCGACGATTCTAAGGCGCAGCTCGATTCTGCAGCAGCCGAGCTTGAATCGGCGAAGGCGACCATTGCTCAAAGCGAATCGCAGTTGGCAAGCGGTCGCGCCCAGTATGAGTCGGGTGTGGCTGAACTCGCCGACCAGCGTTCGCAGGCGCAAGCGGCATTGGCTCAGGCTCAGGCGTCGATTGATGAGGGGTGGGCGCAGTACCACGCCGCTATGCAGACGCGTGAAATGTTGAACAATAAGCTCGCCGAAGCGCAGAAGGGCCTCGACCAGGTAAACGATGGCCTTGTACAGGTTGCTGCTGGCATTGATCAGGCGCAGCAGGCGATTGATGGGCTGCCAACGGCAATCGCGGGTTTGCAGGCGCAAATTGATGCGCTGGATCCGGCCGATCCTACTTATGAAGAAACGAAAGCGCAGTTCGAAGAGCAAAAGACAGCCCTTGAACAGCAACTTGACCAAGCCCAGAAGTCCTTGCCACAGCTCCAGCAGCAGCAAGCGCAGCTTGAATCCCAAAAAACTGAAATCGAAGCGGGCATTGCTCAGCTTCAGGCAGGCATCGCTCAAATCGATACGGAAACCGTGGGCGTGCCTGAGCAACTTGCGGCGGGCGAGCAGGAGCTTGCTGCCCAGAAGGCTGCGGCCAACCAGGGCTTCGCGAGCGGTCAGGCCTCGCTTGATGCCGCTGCGGCGCAGCTTGCCCAGGGCCAGGCGCAGCTCGATGAAGGCCGTGCTCAGCTCAAAAGCGGCCAGGCCGAATATGCCGACGGTTTGTCTCAGTGGGAAAGTGGCGCGGCCGAGCTTGCTGATAAGCGCGCCCAGGCCGAGGCCGAATTCGCCGACGCCGAAGCGCAGCTCGCCGACGCCCAGGCCGAGGTGGACGATATCGCCACCATGGATGCCGACGTGTATTCGCTCGATTTGAAGAAGAATATCGGCGCTGAAAGCTTCCGCTCCGACGCGGGGCGCATCGACCAAATTGCTCAGGTGTTCCCGCTGCTGTTCTTTCTCGTAGCCGCCTTGGTTTCGCTCACAACCATGACGCGCATGGTCGATGAGGAGCGCGTGCTTATTGGCACGTTTAAGGCGTTGGGCTATTCCAATGGGCGCATCGCCTCGAAATACCTGGTATATGCTATGGTCGCCAGTGGCGTGGGCTCAATCGTGGGCATTGTGCTGCTGTCGCAATTTTTGCCGTGGTTCATCATGAATGCGTACGCGATTATTTATGTTGTGCCGTGCAGGCCTACCCCAATCGACCCTGCTCTGTTCTTGCTGTCGGCGGGCCTTTCCGTGGGCATCACGGTTGCGGCAACGCTGTTCGCCGCGATGGCCACCCTGCGCGAAAAGCCGGCGGCTCTTATGCTGCCGCGCGCGCCGAAGGCCGGCAAGCGCATCCTGCTCGAACGCATTCGTCCGCTGTGGAGCCGCATGTCGTTCAGTTGGAAGGTTACTGCGCGCAATCTCTTCCGTTATAAGCGCCGTTTCTTCATGGCGATTATTGGTATTGCAGGCTGCACGGGGCTTTTGCTCACCGGTCTTGGCTTGCAAAACGCCATCAACGACATCATCGACAAGCAGTATGGCGAGCTGTACCACTACAACGCCATCGTGCGCATGGATTCCGATGTTGCCGATGCCGAAAAGAATGTCGTGGCCGAACGCGTTGAGGCCGACTCCGAAGGCCCGAAGGCATGGGTGCTTACTGAGAATAAAATCGTGCGCACCCCAGGCGCGTCGGATGAAAGCGACCAGCGCGTCGAGTTAAATGTGCCGCAAGATACACAGGACTTCGGTAACTTCAACACGCTGCGCACGCGTGCGGGCCATAAGCCCCTTGCAATCGATGACGAAGGCGTGCTCATAAGCGAGAAGCTCGCGACGAAGCTGGGCGTTTCGGTGGGCGATTCTATCGCGATTTACGACGAGGATGCCATTGGCAACGCGACGGGCAACGGCCGAGAGGTGCGTGTGTCGGGGATTATGGAGAATTACGTGGCGCAATACGTACTCATGTCACCTGCGCTGTATGAATCCACCATGGGCGAAGCGCCTTCGTATGCGACGCTGCTCGCCAATGTGGCCGAGGGCGATGATGTGCGCGAAGTGTTCAGCGACGACGTGCTTGCGATGGATGGCGTGAAAACCGTGACGTATAACGACGAAACCATCAACAGCTATCGCAGCATGCTGAAGAGTGTCGATTCGGTCGTGGTGGTGCTTGTGGTTGCTGCGGCCCTGCTCGCGTTCGTGGTGCTGTACAACCTCACGAACATCAACATCACTGAGCGCGTGCGCGAGATTGCTACGCTGAAGGTGCTTGGTTTCACGCCGCATGAGGTGAATGCATATATCTATCGCGAAACCATGCTGCTTTCGCTGATTGGTGCATTCGTCGGCTTGTTCCTTGGCATTGCCATGGAGGGCTATGTCGTGATTACCGCCGAGGTCGATCAGGTGATGTTCGGGCGCGAAATTCATGCCTTGAGCTTCGTTATCGCGTTTGCGCTCACCATGCTGTTCTCGGTTATCGTGACCTTGGCGATGAAATTCAAGCTCAAGAAGATCGATATGGTCGAAAGCTTGAAGAGCGTCGACTAACGAACGCGCAGGGCGATTAGCCAAATGACAAACATAGTTGCCCTGAACGGCGGCGGGCCTGCAGAACGATGTAGGCCCGCTTTTGTATGTATGCATGCGCTTTCTTGGAGTTGGCTGTGGAACTGAATTCGTTTTCACTTGTGCGTGTGTTGCCACCTCGCGGCTTTTCTTGCCGAGCGAAATATTTCGCCGTGGGTTACTTGCCCGACCCCGCTTGCGACGATGCGCTCGATTCCGATCCCGTTGACCCTGAATTTGTGGCATTTCCGCCCGAATTCGTTGAGCCAGAGCCAGAGCTGTTTGCGTTGTTGGAATTTGAATTCGTATTATCGCTGGAAGTTTGGCCAGAGCCTGAGCCGCTTGAAGTTGAGCCGTTGTTGCCGCTCGTGGAGCTCGAGTTTTCCGACCCAGAATTCGTGTTGCTGGAGTTTGCGCCCGACTCAGTTGTGGACGAAGAGTTGGAAGCGTTCTGCGTCGAATTCTGTTGAGGAGATTGCGGAGTGCCGTTCTTCTCGTTTTCGTCTTGAGCCGTTGTCTCGGCCTTCTTGGCATCATGGGTTTTTCCAGTGTCATTGCTGGTCGCAACGCTGTTTTCGTCTGCAAGCTGGCTCGTTACGACTTCACCGGTGAACGGGGCCACCTTGGTGCCGATGCCTTCGCCACCGGTAAACATAAGCACGAGGCCCGCGAACAGCAGGATTGCCGCAAGGGACGAGGCGACTGAAACCGCGAGCACGCGGCGCTGCATGGTCTTTTGTTTTTGGGCCTCAATCTCGACGACGCCCGTTGCGTGGCTCGCATTGCCCGTATGGCCGGCTGCGCTATTGATGCGCGGCGTATTCGATTGGGTGCCTTGAGCGGCTTGGCTGCCGCGCGTGTCGTGCGCATCGGCTCCAACGATTTGGCCCGCGGATAGAACGCTCGTTTCGGCGGAATTGGCCGACGGGACCGCCGCTTCGTTGAATGCGCGCGCCGCCGTGCCCACTGAAGGCAGCGTGGTGGTTTCGGCGCTCTCGAATGGTGTGCGTGTGATGGGCATAACGGTGGTTTGCGCGTGTGCGAAGCTTTGGGTTGCGTTTTGGGCGGCAGCGGCATTGGCCGCTGCATTTTCTTCTGCATTGTCGCTCGAGGCAAAGCCGCGAAGCTTTTCGGCTGACCCTGCCAGGAATTTTTTGTAAAGCTGCGATGAAACGGTCGACACGACCGAGCCTACGGCGACGCCGATAACCGAGCCAGCAATGCCAATTTGTGCAGAAAGCAGCATCGAGGTCACCGCGGCCAACGCACCGGCGGTGACCTGTGAAACCGAAAGCCCCTCAAAAAGGCCCTTGATTCCGGTTGGGCTAGGGGTTTCGGCTTCAGCCTTGGGCGAGATAACGACGGTTTTTGCCACCGAATCGGCGCGCTGGTTGCGGTTTTCTTGACTGTATGCGCGTCTGTCCATGGTTGCCTCCTATCAATAAAAGCAAGCGCTCGATTGACTTGCGGTAAATGCGTTTGGTATGAGTCGAACATATCGCGCGTTCGCACAATGGGAAGAATCTGAATCGAAACGTTACCTCGACGCCATGGAACCGCGACAAACATAAGAGACGGGGGGATGGGCTTTGCAAGGATGGGATATTCGAGCGCAGGCTTTCGCGCCGACGGGCACTTGTGGGGATGAGAAAGAGGGGCAAGGTGCGAGAAGAGAGAAGGAAGGAGTGTAGAAGGTCCGTTCATATGCATGCAATACGAGTCTGCTACGATTGGCCGCGACAGGCAATTGCGAAAAAAGGGGCTCCGAGGTCGGCGAGATGACGGTAGTGAGTCGGGGCCTCGGAGCACCTTGATGTCCCGTGGCCCCGAACCGTCCGTTCGGCTTGCTAGCCGCGCTTGATCTTCGCGGCGATGCGGTCGGCGACGGACATGTTTTCACGGCGGTCGCCGCCCCAGAACGAAATCGACACCATGCCGGGCCCAACGTGGCTGCCGATGGTGGCACCAATATTGTGCTGTACCACGGTGATGCTCTCGTCTTGTTTGGCCAAAAGGTCTCGCAGCGCTTCGGCGTCTTTCGGGCAGTCGGCGTTGCCGATGAGCACTACGGGCGAACCACCTTGCGTGTCATGCTCTTTTGCGAAGAAATCGGCCATTTGCTTCAGGCCCTTCTTGCGCCCACGCGCGGCGCCCGTGAGCGCCAAGTGCCCCGACGTATCGAAGGTGAGCAGGGGTTTCACATTGAGTGCCGAGCCCGCTGCGGCAACCGATGCGGGAATGCGTCCGCCGCGGTGCAGTGCATCAAGGTCGTCGACCATGAAGGCGGTTTGCACGAAGTAGCGCGCCTGTTCGGCCCACTCGACCAGCTCTTCTGCAGAAAGCCCCGAATCGCGCTGACGCAATGCCTCAAGAACGAGCAAGCCCTCGGGCGTAGAGCCGATCATAAGGTCGACCAAATAGAGCGGCGCATCAGGGAATTCCTCTTTCACCTGGGCAAGCAACGCCGCCGCAGTTGAGTAGTTCGACGAAAGGCCGCTCGAGAAACATAGGTATACCGTAGGAATGCCGTTTTCGGCAGCGCGGCGCCATGCCGTTTCGATTGCCGCCGGCGAAGCCTGCGAGGTGCTCGGCGTTTCTCCATTGCGAATCTTCTCGTAGAACTCGTGCGGCGTGATGGATTGATAGAAATCGTCTTCGTGGTCGCCATCGCTCATGACGTAATTGAAGTTCAGCGTATCGACGCCTTCGATTTGCAGCATACTCAGCGGCAAATCGCAGCATGAATCGATGATCAAATTGCATTGCGCGGCCATGGAATCCCTTTCTCTCGCACATGTACGCAAAAGTGTACCATGGTTGACGCGGGGAACCGCTAGATATTCCAGCGGGCTTCGAATCGCTGAAGCAGGAACGAATAGAACTTATCGGCCTGCTCGTTCGAGCCGCCGTGGCGCGTTCGCGCGACTTCGATGGTGCGTACGAATCCCGGCTCAAGAATGGGAGCAAGGCGCGCGCCGGCGCCAAGCTCGCCCCAGCTGTGCTCGGGCCAAAAGCCAACGCCGAGGCCAAGGCCGATCATCTTGCGCACGACCGATGGATTATCGCTCTCGAAGGCGATTGTGGGGCGAAACCCCAGTTTGGCGCATTGCGACAGGCAGAGGTTGCTGATGTTGCGCGAGCCTGCGAGCATGATGAAGCCGCTGTTTTGCACCTGGGCCAGCGAAATCGCTTCGCCTCGCCCGTTGGCCAAGGCGTCGCGCGCTGCGATGTCGCGCTCTTCGCCTCCAGGTCTCTCACCTTTTCCTGGATTGTCGCGAAAACCTGCGTCGGGCTCTTTGGTTTCGCGCAGCGCGCGCTCCTCAGTTTCGTCGCCGTTCGTTGTGGGCACGGCGAGCATGATGCGTTCCTTGAATAGGCGCGCGCCCTTCGCTTCCGGCGTTTTCCCCGTTTGCATGCGCACTTCGATGTCGCACGGTTCAATTTTGCTGGCGGTTTCGCTGCTCACAATCTGAAACTTTGCCGCGGGGTGTTGAGCGCGCCATTCCGCGACGGCGTCAACGGCGATGTTCGAGGCCGAAACAACGTTGATGCGCACAATCGAGCTGCGCTCTTCGTCGAACCGCACAAGCTCGCTGGTCGCCGAGTCGATTTCCCCCACCGCTTTCGCGATGCGTTTGCTGTAGAAGCGGCCTGCTTCAGTAAGACGAATGCCGCGCCCTTCTGGCTCGAAAAGCTGCACGCCCAGTTCTCGCTCGAGGCGGCTAATCGCTTGGGTGAGCGAGGGCTGCGATACGCGAAGTTTCTGGGCGCTGTGCGTGACGTGCTCGCTTTCCGCAACTTCCAGAAAATATCTCAACTGCAAAAGCTCCACGGCGCTCCCCTCGTTTTCTTGAATTATAACGTCAAAGTGATAATAAATAACCAATTCATATATTAGACGCTATGATGCGCGCGAACTATTCTCAAAGGGTTTGAAATCCGAGAAATCGAGGGTGCAATGGCGGAATTTCTTGAAGCGGTCATGCTGGTTTGTTTTGGCTTGTCGTGGCCGATGAATGCGTATAAGGCGGCGAAGGCGCGCACGGCTGCGGGCACAAGCTGGCAGTTCATTTTGCTTATCACGTTGGGCTACGTTGCCGGTATTGCGGCGAAGTTCGTATCGGGCCAAATCAACTGGGTGCTGGCGGTCTATTTCCTGAACATGATTGCCATTGGGGCGAACTGGATTGTGTACTTCCGCAATGTGAAGCTCGATGCTGTTGCGGCGGGCCGCTATCAGGAAAAACACGATGCGCGACGCGAGGCGCTGCGTGCGGAAAGCGTCGATGAGCTGCTTAAAGATGGTGGCAAAGATCCGAAAACCGCGAAATATGGCGCCTCGATGGAGGGCGTCGAAGCCGAAGAGGCCAAGAAATTCCAGAAGTGATAGGGCCGAATGGCGCGGCGTTCGCGCGGCAGCGGCCTAACGTTGTTGCCTGCACGCATGTGCTGAGCCTGCGTAAGTCCGCAGCCCATGCGGGCGCGACACGCGAAATGCTCAGCCCGATTTGCCTGCGCGGTTTCGACGCCTCTATGCAACGAAGGCTCGCCTGCGGTAGGCGAGCCTTCGTGTTTTTGCGTCAAAAAACGCGTTGTTTAAGATGCGCTATCTCGTTTGATACTCGCGCATGAGTTCGGCAAATGCAGGCATCGAATTCACGATGGTCTCGTGGGCGACGCAGTAGCTTACGCGCAGCCAGCCCTCGACGCCGAAGCTGTTGCTGGGAACGAGCAGCAGCTCATGTGCCTTCGCGGCCTCGGCGAAAGCCTGAGCGTCGGGTTCGAGCGCGCGAACCCACAAGTAGAATGCGCCTTGGGGCGCAACGCACTCGTAGCCGAGTTTCGTAAGGCCGCCATACAGGGCTTCGCGGTTTTTTGCATAGGCCTCAACATCGCTCGGCTCGTCGACGCATCGCTCGATGACGTACTGCAGAAGCGACGGGGCGCACACAAAGCCAAGCGCGCGGCCCGCGCCGCACACGGCGTTGAAGGTGCATTCCCAGTCGGGCATGGTGTTGGGAACCAGAATGTAGCCAATGCGCTCGCCTGGCAGGCTGAGCGATTTGGAATACGAGTAGCATACGAGTGTGTTCTCGTAGATAGGCGGAACGAACGGCACGCGCACGTTGCCGTAGACGATTTCGCGATACGGCTCATCGGCGATGATGTAAATGGTGGTGCCGAATTCGTCCTGCTTGCGGCGCAGCGCGTTGGCGAGTTCGATCAAGTCGCATTCGGGGTACACCGAGCCAACCGGGTTGTTGGGCGAATTAATCACGATGGCCTTGGTTTTCGGCGTAATGGCGTCTTCGATGGCTTCGATGTTCATTTGGAAATCGTCGCGGCGCGCGGGCACCTCGATGCAGTTGCAGCCGGCGTTCTCGATCCAAACTTTGTATTCGGGGAAATAGGGCGAAATGACGATGAACTCGTCGCCCGGGTTTCCAACGGCGTTGAAGCAGATGGAAAGCGATGCGGCGGCGCCGCAGGTCATGTAGATGTTTGCACCTTCGTACGACGTATCGAAACGGCGGTTGAGCGATGCGGCCACGGCAGCGCGAACGCTCGGTGCGCCCTGGCTGGGGGTGTAGCCGTGCACTTGGGCGGGGGGCTGCTCCATCACATCGAGAATTGCTCGCTTAACCGCTTCGGGCGCCGGAACGCTTGGGTTGCCGATGCTGAAGTCGAAGACGTTATCCTCGCCGATTTCGGCCTTGCGTGCTTGGCCGTATGCGAAAAGCTCGCGAATCGCCGACGGTTCGCTGCCCAACTCGTACATGCGTTGATTGATCATGGTGCCCTCGTTTCCCCGCGCGCGCCTACGGGCGGCGTTGCTGGTTTCCTTCACGCATCTATGATAAAGCGCAAAGGGCGAGAAAGTTGGGGAATGGAACCTTTTTTCTGCAGATGGAAACGCCGCCCTAGCTCTTTCTGGTGTGAATAAGGTGGCGAATTGCTTCGATCGCGTGCCCGCGGAACATTGCCCTGGGGCCCGCATAGGCCATGGCGCGGCGTTGCCATGCCGATTCGGTGGGTGTGTAGCAATGGCTCTTGCATGTTTTGCATGTGGGGCGCGGCTCGCGTCGGCACAGTGCTCGGCGAACTTCGCCGTAGCGCAAATGTGCGGCGCATTCGGGGCAAAGGCGCGGAATCTTGTGCTGGGGATACATGCCCACGGCGGTGGCTTCGCTTTCGTATGGCGTGCGGTCGGCAGCGGCGTGGTGGTCGGCGCAGTAGATTTCCGTCATGCCGGCGAGTGTTACGATATCGCGTGCGATTTCCTTTTCGGCAATGCGGCTAAGAATGCGCGCTCGATGCTTGTCCCACGCTTTTGCGGCGGCATGGTTTGCGGCCGCGGCTATGTCGGCTCCATCGAGGCAAGGGGCGTGGAGTTTGGCGACCCCTTCGGCTGCGGCCAGGGTCGCTTCAGCCGAGGGCGTTTCAACTGAAGCCGTTTCGGCCGCGGTCGTGCTGGCTGCAGTCGTTTCAACTGCGCCCGCTTCGCTCGGGCCCGCTGTTATCGCGTAGGTCGCTCTCGATTTCCGTTCGGGCTCGACGAGGGTATTGCGCTCGTTCGTTTTGGCCATTAGTTTTCTGCCTTTCGCAGCTGCGCATTGTGCGCTCCATCGAGAATACCCAGCTCAAAGCACTTCTCGACATAGATTTTATTCGCGACGCTCGTTGCCGCCGAAAGCGCGAGTCGACGCTCAGGGGAAAGGTCGGCGGCGTTGCTTACCTGGAGGGCGAATGCGGGGCCGTCTGGCTTGCGAATGTCACACGACCCAAGGCTTGTGTGGGCGACTTCGCCGCAAAAGAGCTGGCGAAGGGTTTCCTCTACCGCCTCGCAGAAGAAGTTGTACGCATGGTCGATGCCGTGGGTCGCCGCCGAAACTCGCAGCAAAGAATGGATGTCGTCCATCGAGAATGTGCGCTTCATCAGGCAAATCACGGTAAGCATGGCAACGTGGTTCGCGGTGTAGCGCTTGGCCTTCGGCGCGGGGATAATGCCTTGTTTCACATAGTTGTTTACCATGGAAGCTGTGAGCAGCTTTTCGTCGGGCGCCACGAGCGATCGCACTTGTGCATCTATATAGGTGAGCAGCTGGTCCATATACAAGTCGATTGCGGGAATATCGGCATAGCGCGGCAGGCGTAGCTCGCGAATAAGTTCGACGTATTCCGTTTCGCTGAGTGCTTGGATATGTTTCGTTTTGCGTGTCATGGACGCAAGCGTAGCACGTCGCATGCTCCTGTGCGGGCACCGGAAACGTTGCCGTTGCGAAGTGTCCAATCAAACTCCATATTGCTTGACACGGTTTTGCTGCGCACATAAGCTGGTTTTCAAAACGAGATGCATCAAACGCCAACATCGCGCAAGCGCTGCTGGATGAAGAAGGGAAGGCTCCATGATCGGCAACAACGGCATTAATGGCGCCATTAAGCAGGGGATTGAAAAAGTTCGCGACCTCGGCGACGCTGTTGCCGCCGACGCGGCCGCGGCTTTTGGCGAGGCGGCGGAAGCGGCTGCAACTGCTGTAGCTACGGCGTCTGACGCCGCCGAGACGGTTGCTGCCACCGTGGCTGCCGCGGCAGGCGAGGGCGACGCGGAAAATCAGCGCATTGCCGTGCTGGTCGATTCCGCGACCGACGTGCCGCCCGAGGTCGTCGAAAAGTACGGCGTGTTCATCGCACCCCTTCATGTGAACTATTCCGATGGCGACTTTCTCGATCGCGTGACTATTCAGCCCGAAGAAGTCTACCGTCGCTTCGAAACTGAAATTCCTAAAACCTCGACGCCGGCGCCTGCCGATATCATGGCCCTGTTCGATCGGATTGCCGCTGAAGGCTACACCCATGTGATTGCCGTCACGATTTCCTCGGGGCTTTCGGGTACCTACGACTTGGTGCGCAGCATCGCATCCGGCCGTGCCGATTTGCAGTGCGCTGTGATTGATACGAAGAGCATCGGCATCGCTGCGGGCCTTACCGCAGTGCTTGTGTGTGAGCTCGTTGGCTCGGGCATGCCGTTCTCGCAGGTTATCGCCCGCGCCGAGGGTACCGCCGAGCGCTCCGAGGGCTTTTTCTGCGTGAACACGCTCGAGTATCTCTATAAAGGCGGCCGCATTGGCGCCGCGACGTACGCGATTGGCTCGAAGCTCGATATTCGCCCCACCATTAAGTGCAACGAAGAGGGCAAATATGTGGTGTGCGCGAAAAGCCACGGTCGCAAGGGTTCGCTGAAGAAGACGGTTTCGCTTGCGAAGAAGGTTGCTGCCGCCGCCCTCGAGGAGGGCCGCTCGGTTCGTTTCGCCGTGGCTCACGGCGACGCCGAGGCCGAAGCGCGCGTCATTGCCGACGATTTGAAGGCCGAATTCCCTCAGGCGATTGACGTGATTTTCTGCCAAATTTCGCCCGCGCTCGTGGTGCATACCGGTCCTGGACTGGTGGGAGTTGGAGTTTCCGTTTTATAGCGCGCGGCGCGGTAGAATTCGGTTCGACGCATTTGCCGGCATAAAGCCGAATTCGTAAAGGAAAAACCCTATGGCCACACTGCAACAACTTCGCTACCTTATCGCCGTCGCGGAATACGGCTCCATCAATGCCGCCGCGCGCGAACTGTTCGCGACGCAGTCGAACCTTTCCACGGCCATCAAAGACCTCGAGCAGGAGCTGAGCGTCACCATTTTCACGCGCAGCAATCGCGGCGTGGCGCTGACCAACGACGGCACCGAGCTTTTGGGCTACGCGCGCCAGGTAATCGAGCAGGCTGACATGCTCGAGCGCCGCTATGCCGAGCACGGCTCGAGCCATGTGCGCCTGGCCGTTTCCACGCAGCATTACGCCTTCAGCGTGCAGGCGTTCGTAAATGTGGCCGAAACCTGCACGGGTGATGAGTACGACCTGGTGCTGCGCGAGAGCACGACGGCTGAAATTATCGAAGACGTGCGCAGCTTCCGCAGCGAAATAGGCGTGCTGTATACCGACGATTTCAACAGGCGCGTGCTCGAACGCGCTTTTGAAGAAGCCGACGTGCAGTTCCATCCTTTGTTCGAGGCTTCCGCGCATGTATTCGTGGGTGAGAACCATCCGCTCGCGAAGCGCGAGATTATCTCGCCCGAAGAGCTGGCGGCCTATCCTCGCTATTCGTTCGAGCAGGGTACGGTGAACTCGTTTTATTACGCCGAAGAGCCGCTCGCGTGGTTGCCGAGCGCACGCAATATTCGCTGCTCTGACCGCGGAACGCTTTCGAATTTGCTTGTGAGCCATAACGGCTACACGCTTTCCACGGGCGTGCTTTCGAGTGAAATGTCGCACGGTATCGCAAGCGTTCCCCTCGACGCCGACGAGCGTATGCGCGTGGGCTACATTATGCATCGCGAGCGCCGTCCGAGCGAACTTCTGCTGCGCTATATCGATGAGCTGCACGCCATTGCGCAAACCGACCCCGATGTTGAGATGCTTGGGTAGCGCGATGGCTGGGTGGTGCGATGCGCCGCTCGCTTTCTCTTTGGCGCCGCTTACCCGTCTAGCGTGTAAACAACCTGTGACGACCTTCCTTTCCGTGACTTCCCCGACATTACAATGAAGCGTTGTGTCAGGCTCACATTCCCAATAAGGAAAGGAATTTCCCTATGTGCGGCATCATTGGATACACCGGAAGCTTGCAGGCGAAGGACGTTTTGATTCGCGGCCTGAAGCGCATGGAATACCGCGGCTACGATTCGGCGGGCATCGCCGTGCAAACGCCGCTGGGCCTCAACGTGAAGCACAAGGTTGGCAAGGTGGCTGGCCTTGAAGCCATGGTTGAGAGTATGGATATCGACGGCACGTGCGGCATTGGCCATACACGCTGGGCAACCCACGGCAAACCGAGCGAGAATAACGCGCACCCGCATACGGCCTGCGCGAACGATATCGCCGTGGTTCATAACGGCATCATCGAGAACTATGCCACGCTCAAAGAAGAACTCATCGGTCGCGGACATGTGTTCTCGAGCGAGACCGATACCGAAGTCATTGCTCATTTGGTTGAAGAAGCATACGACGGCGATTTGCTGGAGGCGGTGCGCCAGGCAACCTATCGCTTGGCCGGTGCGTACGGCATCGCGGTTGTGTGCGATGTCGAGCCAGGCGTCATCGTGTGCGCCCGCAAAGATTCGCCCATCGTGGTGGGCCAGGGCAAAAGCGGCGCGCTCGTCGCGAGCGATATCGTGGCGCTCATCGACGAGACGCGCGATGTGGTCGTGCTCGAAGACGACACCTTCGCGAAGCTCACGTTTACGGACGGCGAGTCGACGATTGAGTATTTCGACCAAGAAGGTGGCGAAATCCACCCATCCGTCACGCATGTTGATTGGGATGTTTCCGCAGCTGAAAAGGGTGGTTTCCCCGATTTCATGTTGAAGGAAATCTACGAGGAGCCGCGCACGATTCGCGACACGCTTGCCGGTCGCATGGTGAACGGCCATTTGCAGTTCGACGAGTTGTCGCTCAATTACGATGAACTGGCAGCCATCGACCGCGTGTATATCATCGCATGTGGCACGAGCTACCATGCGGGCCTTATCGCGAAGAACCTCATCGAGGCATGGAGCCGTATTCCTTGCGAGGTCGAGGTGGCGAGCGAGTTCCGCTATCGCAACCCTATCATCACGCCCTCAACGCTTGTAGTCGCCGTGTCCCAATCGGGCGAGACAGCAGATACGCTGGCCGCCATTCGCGATGCACGCATCAAGGGCGCGAAGGTATTCGGCATCACCAATGTGGTGGGCAGCCCCGTGGCGCGCGAGAGCGACGGCGTAATCTACATCAAGGCGAATAAGGAAATTGCCGTGGCGGCAACGAAGAGCTTCTTAGGCCAGGTGGCGGCGCTCACGCTGCTCGCGATGCTGCTCGGCCAGCTGCGTGGCGGCCTTACGACGGCTCAAATTCGCATGTTGTTCCGCGAGATGGCCGATACCGCACAGCACATTGAACAAATCCTGGCCGACACGAGCGCTATCGAAGAAGCGGCGCTCGCATGCAAAGATGCGCAGAACGCCCTGTTCATTGGCCGTGGCATTGGCTCCACCATTTGCTACGAGGGCGCGCTGAAACTCAAGGAAATTTCCTATCTGCACGCCGAGGCGTATGCCGCCGGCGAAATGAAGCATGGGCCCATCGCGCTGCTCGACGAGGGCTTCCCCGTGATCGTGGTTGCCACGAAGAGCCCCACGTACGATAAGGTGATTTCCAATATTCAGGAATGCAAGGCCCGCGGCGCCCTTGTGGTGGCGATTGCCACCGAAGGCGACGAGGAAATCAAGAAGCATGCCGACTACGTGATATATATTCCGAAGGTGCGCGATTGCTTCAGCGCCATTACAGCGAGCGTGCCGCTGCAGCTGTTCGCCCGCGATATTGCCATCGCTCGCGGATGCGACGTCGACCAGCCTCGCAATTTGGCGAAGAGCGTCACGGTCGAGTAGGGTGATTGCGCCGTTCTGCCGAACGGCGCATGAAGCCGACGCTGCGCGCGGGCCGGGCACGCCATCTTGCCCCTTGTGCATGGCACGGCGCGTACCGAAGTACGCTTGGCCATGCGGCGGGGCAACCTGGCGCACCGGGCTCGCGCTCGCTGACTTTTAGCGTGAATGGCGGCCGGGCCCGTTTGCCCGCAATGGCTTGACGCGTGGATTGTGAAGCGTTTTTGCACGCCTTCTTTATTGGCTAAACTGATGAATGCAGAAAACCATGCGCATAAAAGGAGGGTGTTGTGTCGGTTGGTTTGGGTGTAGATATCGTCGAAATCGAACGCATGCGGCGCATTTTGGATCGCACGCCGTCGTTTACGCACAAGGTGTTCACCGATGCCGAGCAGGACTATTGCAACCGAAAGGGCAATCCGGCGACGCATTACGCCGCCCGATTCGCTGCGAAGGAAGCGGTGTGCAAAGCGCTCGGCACCGGTATTTTGGCAAGCGGCATAGGCATGCGCGACGTCGAGGTTGTGCGCGATTCCCACGGCAAACCCGCCATTGCGCTGCATGGCGCTGCTGCCCGCATCGCCGAAGAGCAGGGCGTTGTTGATGTGCCCCTGTCAATTACCTATACCCATTCGGTCGCGGTGGCCAACGCCGTGGCCATCACGAAGGCGTCGCAAGCCGAACGTGAAAAGCGCCGCGACGTGAAAGCCGAGCTTGCCCAGCAGTTCAAGGAAATGCGTGGCATGCTCGACGATTTGGGCGAGCAAACCGCAACGAGTGCCGAGGCCAAGGGTGCCGGCGAGCCGGTGTCCGAATAAGGAGACCCCAATTATGAAGACGATTACTTCGAAAAAGGCCGCGCGCCTGTTGCCGGGTCTTCTTCCTGACGATAATAAGTACACGCGCGGTTTATGCGAGCTCGTCGTGGGCGACCCGATTTATGCAGGTGCGGGCGTGCTTGCCGTAATGGCCGCGACGCGCATGGGCGCAGGCTATGTGCGCGCCTACACAAGCTTCGAGACCGCCGCCGCGCTGCGCGTGGCGCAGCCGTCGTGCGTCTGCCAGCCTGTCGATACCTTCGTTGAGCATGAACATGCGGTGCGCGAGGGGTATCCATGCGCCGTTGTCGTAGGAAGCGGCTTTGCCGTAAGCGATGCGTCGAAGGCAACGGTGCTCGATGTGCTTAGGCTCACGCAGGCGCCCGTGCTTGTCGATGGCGGCGGGCTTGCGGCGCTTGCAACCGACGAGGGCGCTTCCGCGCTGCGCGAGCGCTTCGTCGCGGGGCTTCCTACGGTTATTACCCCGCATAGGGGCGAGGCCGACCGCATTCTTGCAACGCTCAATACTGAAGAAGTCCAGGCATCGCGCATTCGTTGCGAAAAGAAGGGTATCCCGGTTGCAGCATTCGATGCGCTGCTTATTGCAAGGGCCTTTGGCGTAATATGCGTGCTGAAAGGCCCCGATACCTATATCGCCGACGGTAACGAGGGAAGTGCCGATGACGTGCTCGTGCTTACGTGTGGCACGCCAGCGCTCGCGAAGGCGGGAACAGGCGATGTGCTCGCGGGTTCAATTGGCTCACTGCTCGCACGCGGCATGGATCCCAAAGACGCTTGCGTCTTGGGTGCATTCGTGCATGCTCGCGCCGGCGTGCTTGCGGCTGCCGATACCGCTGAGCTGTGCGTAACGACGGAAGACGTGCTCGCGCATCTTCCGCATGCTATTCGCGCGCTCGACAGGAAGCTGTAGTCGCCCGTAAACGTGGAGAATCGTCAGTTTTTAGGGGAGTGCACCTATAGTTTTGTCAACTGATTTCTACGTTTGCGAATTCGGTTTTTGGCAAGGCTGACGCTGGCCCAACGGCCTTTACGATTCGCTTTATCAATCGTGAGGGCTAGGTGGCGTAGGGGCTTTGTCCCTTATGGTCACGTAGATAACTTTGAGCTTCTTTCGCGCAACGGCCTTGAGTGCCTGGCCATGAGACATGCCGAGGCCGCGGCACCGCGCGTAGTACACGCTTGTGCCACATGCCGCAGCGATGCGTTGATTGTTGATGGCCTCCCTTATCCGGGCCAAGGTTCGTCGAAAAGGGGGCGAGGGGACTTGTAGAGTCCTATAGAATTCGGGGCGCTATTGCCGGCGGGGCAGGCGGGGCTTCTGGCTGCAATACTTCTCGGTGCTCGGGATATTGCTAGCAGTAAAACTTCCTGAATTGACGCATGAACTCGACGAACTCGCTTTCATGCTCGTTGAGGTCCTTGTCCAGACGCCAGCAGAGCGAGAAGCCCCATACGACATCAGTGAGTGGGATGGCCGAATGCCCCTCTTTTGCAAAAGCCAGTGCGTGGGTGCGGGGACTAACGGCGAAAGCATCGAGCTCCATTGCTAGCTCAAGGACACCGATCATTTCATCTGCAAAATGAACTTCGCAATTCAGCTCGTCGGCCAGACGCTTGACATAGCCTTTTGTGGTGATGTATTCGTCGGGCGTCAGCACGACAATAGTCTGTCCGGCGAGGTCCTTCAGCACGGCAGACTTGCGCCTTGCGAGGTTGGAGTTGGAGGGTGCCCACAGGAACAGGTGATCTTTGTGCAGGGGCTCGGCTGCGAACCGCGAGCGATCAACAGGAGTGTTGAGCAGCGCGAAATCCCAAGCTCCATTGGCCAGCCCGCTCTCGCAGTCGTTGTCCACCACCGAACGCACCGCAGATACCCTGGCCCCAGTCTGGGAGAACCTTGCGAACTTCTCCGCGATGTCTCTCGGAATGATATTGAACAGCCCCGTCGAAACCGCCATCCGCATATTCCCGCTCTTCGACCGTCTGAGCGTCTCTATCTCTTGGACCATGTCCGCGTGGTCGCTCAGATGCTTCTGAGCGTACTTAAGAAATATCTCTCCGTATTCGGTCAGGAGAACCCCGCCCTCTGCCGCATGGAAGAGCTGCACGCCCATGGACTGCTCCAGCCTTTTCACAGCGCTGGAAAGGCCTTGCGGCGTGATATAGAGCTCTCGCGCCGATCTCGAATAGTTCCCCGTTCGGGCAAGAGAGTCCACGTATGAAAAGCATTTTGTGTCCACGGCCGTCCTCCTCGCGACGTGAGCGCAAGACTAATTCGATACGGGATTATAGCAGCTTCAATAAAATGACTGGCCGGTGGGGTACCGGCAGTCGCTTGAACTGCGGTTTTCCTCCATTGCCAAATAGAGTGGCGTAAGCGATGGGAGACCATAGGGGAAAATCGACTCCGTCTGCCCTGCGCAAGTTCTTCCAATTCTTGAACTTATTGTTTATTCACTTCTCGGCTCTCCCTCGCAACAATGGACATGTCGAAAGGCACTGTAAAAGCCGTCAAATCAAGTACAGCCGCTATGGAGGGATGGTACAAGATGGAACTTTCACGTCGTAATTTTCTGAAGGGCGCTGGCGTGCTTGGCGCGGCCTCTGCCGCGGCCGCACTGGCTGGCTGCGGCAACCAGCCGAAGCCGACCGCCTCGACCGGATCCGCAGACATCCAAGATGATTGGCTGGGGAGCGCGCCCGACTACTCGCCCGACAGTGTCGATCGCACCGTAGAATGCGAAGTATTGGTTGTGGGTTCGGCGCTTGCCGGGTCGATGGCCGCCTATGGTGCCATAAAGGGCGGATCCAAGGTGCAGGTTATAGAGCGCAATTGCTGTCCCCATATCGGAGGGATGACCATCTCCTTCTTCAATTCCAAGCTGCAAAAAGAGGCCGGACTTCCCATATACGATCCCGTCACGGTGGCCAACAAGATGTTCAACCTCACCCAATATCGCTCCGACTTTGCCCTCAACGCGCTGTGGATCAACAAGTCTGGTGAGCTGCTCGACCAGCTCAACGAGGAGTTCATCAAGCCCTACCAGCAGACGTGTGTGCCTGTTTCTCTGGAGGGCATCTTCCCCGACCCGGACAAAGAGGTGGGGGAATACATTTCTACGGGCGTCGCCTTCGACACCACGGACATACTCACTGAGTTCACGGCCAAGTTCCACAAGTTCCTTGAGGACATCGGAGTTATCACTGACTACGACACCAAGGCCGAGGTTCTGGTCAAAGACGACTCGGGCCGCGTCAGCGGCGTGATAGCCACGAATAAAGACGGTGAGACGGTTTACTACCATGCCTCCAAGGGCGTGGTCATGTGCACAGGCTCCTTCGGCAAGAATGAGAAGATGATGCGGAAGTTCTACACCTCCCACTTTGCCGACTGGGCTCTCGAGAACAATGCCTACGAAGCCTACATGGGAGATTCTCCCGTCACTGACAGCGCAATGGACGACGGCCTGGGGCATCGGATGCTTTGCTGGGCGGGTGCCGAAATGGAGGAGATCTGTTCGTATGCGTCTTGGCAGACCACTGCTTGGCGCTCGTTCCCGTACCTTCTTGTCGACATAAACGGCAACCGCTTTATGAACGAGTGCACGTCGCTACTGACCTCGGCCCATATCATCGCGGATCTTCCCGGGCATGGCAACTATGTATGGCAGATCATTCCCAGCAATGACTTTGAGATGCCCTCGGCCTTCGGCTACAAGAAGGAGGATGCTGCCGTCATGTTCGATATCGAGAACAGCTGCGAGCAGTATGAGGCAGACAGTATCGCCGAATTGGCTAAGATGATTGGCTGCGACCCCGATACGCTCGTCGCGACCGTTGATCGCTACAACGAGCTGTGCAACAACGGCTACGATGAGGACTACATGAAGGACGTTCGATACCTCGACGCCATTGACGACGGCCCATACAAGGCCTACAAGATGCAGTACTTCTTTTACTGCACGCTCTCCGGCGTGCGCTGCTCGAACAAACTAGAGGTTCTCGATGGCGACCGCAATCCGATTCCGGGTCTCTACGCTGGAGGCAACACGGTAGGCTACCGTTTTGGAAGCTCCTACGAGTCTCTGCTGCACGGCGGCTCCAACGCGTTGGCGACTCTCCATGGGTACCTCGCCGGCTTCAATGCGGCAACTGAGAACTAGCCAGCCAGGCAACGATTCCTGTAGTTTCTAGCTGTTCGATTCGTTTTTCATCTCGCAATAGCCCTCCCAAAAAGAGCCGGGTTTCCAACTTCGGAAACCCGGCTCTTGGTTGTATCAACGGATTAATCGTATCAATGGAGTCGGGGCATCTCATCAAGAACAAAAGTCGTAACGGCAGAGTAATATCCCTGATCCAGCCGCGGCCGCAATGGCGCGCGCAAGATAAAGGCCTCGCTCGCCAGGTCGGGCATGACGGCAACCAGGCGCAGGATCTGTCGTATCATGAGGGAAAACGGAATGCCAAGTGCCTATGGCAGGAAGAAATTCAAGGTTCATTCCGGCGAGCCGATCGGGGCCGACGGCTCAACATCGTGGCGCGCGGCTTCCGTGGGCGCGCCCCTACAACAACGCCGACGACGAATCGGCCTACAAGATATCGAAGGTGGAGTTCTTCTGCCGTGGGTCCTTCGCGGGCACGAGGAAGCTGTAGGCCAAACCTGATGGGCCGCCACCGAAGGTTATTGATGGCTTATCTCAGACTATAATGGGTTTCGGCGATGGGGCGCGCGGTTGCTGATGGGGCTTCTTCAATCCGGCGGCCTCGGCCTTTGCCTTCCTTGCCTGGCGAGGCCTGTTTTATCCGATCGTTGCACGGGCCCCTCGAATTTTGCGTTTCGGCTTCCGATGTATTCGATTTGGAAACAACCCGCGCAAAACTCGTGCGTGCGACGGGAATTGGTCACATACTCGAACCATGCCAAATAAGTGGCTTGAGCGTAAGGAGGCTGCGATGGCAAACGACAACATTCAAGTAGAGGTGCTCGATTCGAGCAGCGAGTTCCGCCCCGGCCGAAAGGGCGGATCGGTCAATTGGATGCAACTGCTTTCGGGCGTGCTGATGTTGGTGTTCGGCCTTGTGTGCGTGTTCTGCCCGTTCGAGGTGCTCATGGGTATTTCTGCGATTATCGCCGTGTGCGTGATTGTCGCTGGTGGCATTGGCGTTGCTTCGTATGTGCGTTATCGCAACACGCTGTTTTCGCAAAGCGTATGGAGCCTGTTCTTCAGCGCCATGATCGTGCTGCTTGGTGTGCTGCTGCTCATGTTCCCCGCGGTTGGTGTGGCGACGATCGCGTGGGTTTTCGGCATTGGCGTCGTGCTTTTCGGCGTCGTGCAGCTTATTGCGGCGCGCCCGTTTTTCTTGGTGGGTGCGGGCCTGGGCTCCATGGTTGGCATTTCCGGCATCGCCGAAATCGTGCTCGGCGTGCTTATTTGCGTGTTCCCTTCCTCGATTGGCCTGTTCCTGGGCTTGTTCGCCATTGTGCATGCCGTCGACACCATCGTGTTCAGCCTGCCCATTGGGCGCGATCGCACGAATACGCTTTGGTAGGGGCGCCTTCACCAAGCTAGCCTTTTCATCAGGAATAGCGCGCAAATTTGAGCCATGGGGGTCTGCCGCGAATGCGGGCGTTGCTGCATGCTGTAAGGCAGCAACCCACACAAAGGAGGCCAGGCCATGGAAGAGATGTTCGCCATCAAATGCCAGAATTGCGGCGGCCCTATGTATTCCCACCAGGCGACGCGGAGCTTCGATTGCGCATATTGCGGAACGAGCGTGCCGTGGGAGGCTGGCGGGCAGCAGCCGGCGGACACCGTTGGCATTCGCCATCAGCCGATTCAGATGGTCGACGGCCTGATGAAGCTGACTCACGTATCGCAGCTTGAGCCCGCGAAAGATGCCGATTGGTACTATTTCGAGCCTTACTGGCGCAACTCGTCGCTACTCGAGTGGCTTTTCCAAGAAGACCGAGGAACCGCCGAAGAGCTTGAGCGGGCAACGCATGTGAGCATTCCGTGCCCCTTCTGCGGTGCCGCGTTCGAGGGCGAATCGACCCAGAGCGTGTTCGAGTGCCCTTCGTGCGGCAATAAAATCGGCGCGGGCGATTTGCTCAAGCCAGGTAAGTTCAGCAAACGCCTCACGATGGGAACCGGTGCGGAATACGTTCCTGAGCAGGCGATTCCGTGCAGCATTTCCGAGCAGCAAGCCCGTGCGAACGCCCTTCAGCTTGTGCGGCAGCATCCTGAGGTGTTCGCTGGCCACGCGGTTGAAGAGGCCATTCAAAGCCAGATGGTGCTTATGTATATCCCCGTCGCGCTTGCCGATTTGCGCATGATGGTGTCGTTCCCCGGCAAGGGAATGAAGAAAGAATCGCTCGTGTACTACGAGGTGCTCGATTGGCCGTATCCCAAAACGCACTACGTCGATGTTCCTCTCATGGGTCTTCTTGAGCCGTGGGATTTCTCGAAGGTTGTGCCGTTCGATCCCGCCATGGAAGAGGGGAATTTCCGCATCGTGGCGGTCGAAGGGATTCAGAAAGACAGCGCCGTCATCGACAAGCTCGCCTATTCAATCGCGGGCAACGACGCCGAAAGCGCGTTCGGCTTCAGCAAGAACAGCATGCGCCAGTGGTCGCGCAAGGTGAGGAAGCATGAGTCGGCGCTCATGCTCGTGCCGGTATTCTATGTCGACCGCCCGATTTCTGATGGCCGCGAGGGCGAGCAGGTGCGCATTGCCGTGAACGGGCAAACGGGCCGCGCGGCTGCCGTCGTGTTCGACGAGAAGCGAGACATCCATGTGGTTGCGCCGTTGAACCCGAGCGTGCACCTGTCGAGCGAGAGCACTGTGCATGCGACGCCTGTCGAGGTGCGGTATGTGAAATCGCCCTTCCTTTACGAGATTGTTCGAATTGGCGGCAACGCGGCGGCCGTCGGGGCAACCACGGCGAGCCAGGGCGTGCTTCGTGAGGAAAAGCGGAAGCGTAAGGGGCTTCTGAACAGGCTCTTCGGAGATTGATTGAACGTGTGCTGGTGGTGGGTTGCCTCTCGCTTCTACGCTTGCGGTACGCGTCCCGTGGCGAGCACTTCTTCCATCTGGGCCTCGTCAAGCACGGCGACGCCGAGGCTTTCGGCCTTCGTGAGCTTTGATCCGGCATTCGCTCCAGCCACCACGAAGCTCGTCTTTTTCGAAACCGAGCCCGTGACTTTGGCGCCGAGTGCCTTCAGCGCTGCGCCCGCTTCGTCGCGCGTGCGGTTTTCGAGCGTGCCAGTGAGCACGAACGTGAGTCCCGCGAGCGGCTGCGATTCTGCGAGCGATGCGTCAACACCGGTTTCCTCCGCCGCGCGCGCCGCTGCATCGCTTGCGTTGTCTTCGAGCGGGAACCCTGCCGAACGCAAACGCTCGATGACCTCGAGATTCTCGGGCACGGCCAAGAACTGCTTCACACTTGCGGCGATTTTCGGCCCAATGCCATCGATTTCAGCGATGTCTTCTTCCTGAGCGGCGATGAGTGCGTCGATCGAGGGGAATTTCGCGGCGATAACTTCGCCGACGCTTTTGCCAACGTGGCGAATGCCGAGGGCGAACAGCACGCGGCCAAGCGGCTGCTGCTTCGATTTTTCCAGCTCATCGTGAATTTTCGTCGCGGTTTTCGCGCCCACGGGAATGGGGTCGCCCGCCTCGATGCCGCGCTTGGCGTTGGCTGCCGAATAGAAGCGACCTGTGTCGAGCGTGGTGATATCTTCGACGCTCAGCTTGTAGAAATCGCTTACGTCGCGCACGAGCCCGGCTTCGAGCATCTTGTCGACGATTTCTTCGCCCAGGCCGTCGACATCCATGCAGCCTCGGCTCACCCAATGCAGCAGACGCTCCTTGGTTTGCGCGGGGCAATCCATCGACACGCAGCGATAGGCGACCTCGCCTTCGTCATTCACCACAGGGCTGCCGCACGCGGGGCAGTGCGCGGGCATATTCCACTCAACGGCACCAGCGGGGCGCTTTTCCAGCACGGGGCCAACAACCTCAGGAATCACGTCGCCGGCTTTATGCACCACGATGGTGTCGCCCACGCGCACGTTCTTGCGGCGAATCTCGTCGATGTTATGCAGCGTGGCGCGCGCGATGGTCGAGCCGGCTACGGTAACGGGGTCGAATTCGGCGACTGGTGTGAGCACGCCAGTGCGGCCCACCTGAATGCGAATTTCGCGCAGCACGGTCTGCTTTTCTTCGGGCGGGAATTTGAATGCGATGGCCCAACGCGGCGCGCGGGCGGTAAAACCCAGGTCGGCCTGCTGTTCGAACGCGTCGACCTTCACCACCACGCCGTCGATGTCGTAATCGAGGTCGGCGCGATGGGCGAGCGCGTTCGCGCAGAACTCATGCACCTCGGCGGGCGAGGTGCAGCGTTTTGCGTTGGGGTTAACCGAAAAGCCCGCGTCGCGCAGCCAGTCCAAGAACTCGCGTTGCGAATGCACGTGCAAGGGGTCGGTGCTTGCGACGGCATAGAGGAACGTGGCCAAATCGCGTTTGGCGGTGACTTTCGGGTCTTTTTGGCGAAGCGAGCCTGCAGCGGCATTGCGCGGGTTCGCAAACGGTGCGCGCCCTTCCGTGTCGGCTTCCTCGTTCAGGCGCGCGAAGCTGCCCTTGGGCATATAAACCTCGCCGCGCACCTCGATGCGCGCGTTGCGATCGGCGCCCATGTGCGCGAGGCCTGCTTCTGCCAGGTGCATGGGCACGTCGCGAATAGTGCGCACGTTAAGCGACACGTCTTCGCCGGTTGTGCCATCGCCGCGCGTCGCCGCGCGTACGAAGGCGCCGTTTTCATACGTGAGTGCCACGCCCAAGCCGTCGATTTTCAACTCGCAGGTGTATGCGGCCTTGCCTGTGCCTAGTGCGTCTTCGGTGCGCTGCAACCATTCGTCGAGCTCGGTCAAGCCCATGGCGTCGTCCATGGAATACATGCGTGCCATGTGGGTGACGGGTGCGAACTGCTCGCCCACGTAGCCGCCCACGCGCTGCGTGTAGCTGTCGGGCGTGACCAGGTCGGGGAACTTTGCCTCGATGCGCTGCAGCTCGACGAGCAGCTTGTCGAAGGCGGCGTCGGTGATTTCTGGCGCGTCGAGAGCGTAATAGCGATAGGCATGGTAGTCGAGCAAGTGGCGAAGCTCGGCCGCGCGTGCGGCAGCCTGCGCGTGTTCGGGCGCCTTAGCGGCGGTGGCGACGTCCTCTTTTCTCGATAGTTCCGCTTCTTTCGCAGCTCGACCTGCGTTTTCCGTCAAAGCCGCGGCGTCTTCCGCGCGCTTCGAGTCGCCCTTGCTGAGCGCGTTCTCATTTTCGCTGGCCACTTCAGTATCGAAAAGGCTTGCCTGGTCCATGCCGTCTCCCTTGGCGTAGAATTAAACGGCTATCAGGGTACCACCAACCCCCGCGCGCTCGCCGATTTGCGCTGAAAAGCAATGAATTTCGAAGCTCGCGCGTCGGTGCGCTATACTGCTCGTATCTTTTGGTAATTATTGGGTGCGGAAAAGGGTGCCGCACGTGAGCGAGATAGGGAAGGTTTCGAGCATGCAAGACAGGCTGAGCACATACGACGAGAAGGTTCTTCGCCGGCTTATCCAGCTCGAGACCGCGCGTAGGCAGGAAGGCCGTCAGGCTCCGCTTGCATTCATTAAGCGCGACACCGAAGCGGGCGCGGCTATGCGCCGCCTCGACCAGATGGGCATGATTGGCGCCATCTACAAAGAGGGAAACCCCTATGTGGTGGAAGTGCTCGCGAAGGGATATTCCTATGTGGGCTACATCGATTCTGAGCGCGCCGAGATTCAGCGAATCGAGCGCCATCGTCAAGAAGATCGCCGCCACGATTGGCTCGTGAGCGTGTTCACCGTGCTTGTGGCCATGGTGGGCGTGATTGCTGGTTTCCTTATTGGACATTTCATCTAGGCGATCGGGCGTTTCATTTAGACGAATTCGCTCGGTTGCCCGCGGAGCGACGAACGGCCGAGGCGGATATTGAATCGCCTCGGCCGTTTTTTGGTTTGGAATTCGTGGGGGCTCGCGGGGATTAATTTACTAAGCATGGGTCGGGGTTCTTGATTGCGAATGGCGGCGATTTTGACCACAATCCGCGTCGAGGTGGTCAATATCGCCGCCATTCGCAAACCGCATTCTCGCGAATCGTCCCCAAGCTCTTTCAGAGATTAGCCGTTTCTGCAAAATCCCAGGTGAACAAGACCTCGAAAGTAAGAGCGGCGAATAGGGCGAATCGGGCGAAGACGAGGCGCGCATTGAAGCGTGCGAGAATTTGCGAATAGCCGCAGTTTTGACCGCTTCGGCGTAAATCGTGGTCAAAAGGCTCGCCATTCGCAAAATGCCGTTCTCGTGAGGCTTCTTCGCTCGCGACTAGTGAAGGGAAATGGAATCTATCGGGCTTGCAAAGGTGACGCCGTAGGGTGCAACTCGCCCGAGTTTGAAAATCGCGATTCTAAAACACCAGGTCGTAAAGCACCTTCACGAACAAGAGCGCGAGCACGATGAGCATGATGGGGCGCACGACTTTTGCGCCGTTTTTCATGACCAATCCCGAACCCACATAGCTACCGGCAATCGCGAACGCCGAAGCAATAAGGCCCAGGCCCCACCAAACGGTGCCATTGGCGGCGAACGTCACGAGCGCGGCGACGTTTGACGCGAGGTTTGCGCACTTCACTTCGCCGTTCGCTTCGCGCACGGGCAGCTTCGCCGCCGCCGTGAATGCGAGCAACATGAACGTGCCCGTGCCTGGTCCGTAGAAGCCGTCGTACATGCCGATGAAAAACGACGAAATGGCGATGATGGCGATCTGCTTTTTCGTGGAGATCGTGGCGTCGGCGGGCACGTCGAGCGCGCGCTTGCGCAGCACGAAAAATGCGACCACGGGCAGGGCGAACACCATAATCATCTGAATGACGCTGTCGGGCGTGTGCAACGCAACCTTCGCGCCGATGGCAGAACCTGCGAGCGCGAAAATCACGGCGGGAATTGCGAGTTTGATTTTGATGAGCCCGCTTTTTGCGAAGCGGGCTGTCGCAACGACGGTGCCAATGGCGCTCGAAACCTTGTTGGTGCCCAGCGCGACGTGCGGCGGCAGGCCGGCTACCAGGTACGCAGTGAGCGAGATGAGCCCGCCGCCTCCCGCAATGGCGTCGACGAGCATCGCCAGAAACACAAGTGGGCACACGATGAGCAGCGTTATGGGGTCCATGGATTCCTTACCGTATCTTTACTGTTGCAATGGCGTTGAAACCTTGCGGATTATAATTCATGGCAGCAAACCGAGGAAGCTGGGCGGGCGAGCGGCGCGAAAGCGCAGCAAACCGCCAAACGGTAGGAAAAGAGGCTTCGTATGGGCAACGAGAATTACAAGAAGCTCGGAATTATTGGCGGATTGGGTCCGGCGGCAACGGCGACCCTGTTTGCGCGCGTTATTGACCTTACCGAGGCGGAAACCGATCAGGACCATCTCGATATCACCATTTTGAATCGTCCGCAAACGCCTGATCGCACGGCGTTTATTTTGGGCAAAAGCGATGAGTCGTATTTGCCGCCGTTGCACGAGGCTGCGCTTGAGTTGGAAGATTTGGGGTGCGAGGTGCTCGCCACTCCGTGTGTGACCGGGCATTATCGCAGCGACGAATGGGCGGCTGGCCTGCAAACGGCGCATTTGGTGCACATGCCGCGCGAAACGGCGCGCTATTTGGCTCTTGCGGGCAAGCGCTGCGTGGGCATTATGGCGACCGATGGTACGGGGCACGCGCGCGTGCTGCAAAACGAGCTCGAGGCATATGGCCTGAAAGCGGTGCTGCCCGATGCTGAAAATCAGGCGAAGGTCATGAGCATTATTTACGACGACGTGAAGCGTGGCCGCCCCGCAAACATGCGCGCGTTCGACGAGGTGAGCGCCCATTTGCGTGAGCAAGGGTGCGACAGCGTGATTCTTGGCTGCACCGAGCTTTCCGTGATTAACGCGCCCGCGAAATCGCACGGCATGGTTGTGGTCGACGCCATGGAAGTGCTTGCAATTCGCAGTGTTCAGGAATGCGGCGCCCCTGTGAAGTGGGATCATACTGCACTCGACAACGTATACGGCGAATAACGTCGGAGCGGTTCGACAAAACCCCGGCCCGGGTCCTTTCGGGGCGCGGCAACACCCTCGGGCTCCTTTGGAGACGAGACGGGTCAGGCGGCTTTCCGAAGGCGCCTGATTGGCAACCCCTCGGGACCTGCCCGCATTGCGGGCAATGCTCCGAGCGAGTGCCGCCCTGCTTGACCGTTCTGTGGTCGTCCATTTTTATGCTTCGAAAGGAATTCCGTGGAAACGAAAACCATATGGCTTGATGGCAAACTTGTGACGCCCGCCGAGGCGACGTGCGCGATTTCGTGCGCTTCGCTTATGGGCGGCATGGTTGTGCTCGAGGACACTCCTTTGTTCAAAAACGAGCGCGGCAGCTTCATGTTTCGTGTGGACGACCATGTAAAGCAGTTCGAACGTTCGGCGAAAATCGCGCAGATAGAGTTGCCTCATGCATCGAGCAAGCTCGCAAAAGCTGCCCTTAAGGTCGCGAAGGCGAGTGTAGCCAACGGGTGCGACGAAGGTATTGTGCGTTTCGTCGCGTATTTTGGCGGTGCGGCTCCAATCGACGGCTCGCTTCCTTTGGGCGGACGGGCGAGCGTTGCCATATTCTGTATGCCGCTTTCGAGCGAGGGTGAATCGATTTCCGCAGGAAGCGATGCGTGCTCCGGTTGCGGCGACTCGCTTCCCGGCGCCGACGGGTCGTTCCGCGATGACGAAGGCGCTCATTCGGGCGAGCGCGGTTTGTCGTGCTCCGATTCCGAAGTGGCCACCGCGGGAATCTCCTCGTGGCGCGCGATTTCGAACAACGCGTTGCCGCCGCAGGCCGAGCTTGCCGCGTCGCGCGCGAATGCGGCGTTCGCTCTGCGCGAGGCAAGGCTGCGTGGCTTTGACGAGCCGATTCTTCTGAACGAAGCGGGCGACGTATGCTCTGGTGCACGCAAAGCCGTGTTTGCCGTGCGCGATGGCGTGCTCTCCACGCCGCCCCTCGCGTGTGGTGTCCGCGAGTCAGTCGAGCGTGACACCGTGATCAACTTTGCCATGGATCTCGATGTCCCTATCGTTGAAGAACGCATGACGCGTGCCGATCTTTGCATTGCCGACGAACTGCTCTTGTGCGATGCGGTGCGTGGCGTAATCGCAGTTTCTTCGATTGACGGCTGCACGATAGGCAAACCTGGAAAAGCGGGTCCAAAGCCAGGCCCCATAACGAAGGCCATCCAGGAACGCTGCGCGAAAATGATGGCGGGCAAGCTTGACGAATATGCGGCGTGGCTCGCTCAGGTTGAATAACCCAAGGCTGAACGGCCGGAATTGAGCGGCCTGGGCTGCGCGGCCCCGATCGGGCGGTTCGGTCCGGTTACATGGTTGTGGCTTGCTCGGGGCTGAGTAGTTCAGCGATCCATCCGGGGCAAAATCTGATTTTGGTCCCGAAAAACGATTTTCTGGCACAAATTTGCGGTTGTGAACGATTCCATGCGCTCCATCGATTTCAGGAAAATGCAGAACCCCAGGTCACGGAATTTTCAGGACGAGGAAACCCCTTTCCGGGGCATCCGCTATCGTTCACAACCGAAAATTTGTGCCAAAACGAGGAAAACCGGGACAAAACGAGCGTCTTTCGCAGTGGATGGAGCTCAGGTACGCGGCGCTTGTCGCTCCAGAAAAAAGCTCGCCGTGTTGAAAAACGGGGCTATCATGTCCGATGATTGAACGAGCGCACTGATGCGAGGTGTCGAGCGCCGAACGGCACCGCCCACCCGTCCGCGGAAACAAAGGAGAGCGATCATGCCATTTGAAACCGCACCGACTTATATTTTCGACCTGCATTGCGACACGCTCGATAGGCTCGCCCTGCATAAGTCGTTTTCCGACGCCGGCTTCATGGAGCAAGACGCTGCGATTCCTGATGCGCGCATGTCGTCGCTCGCGAGCAACGATTGCCATATCGCACTCGATCGCATGGCGAAAGCCCAGTACGCCTGGTGCCAGTGCTTCGCGGCGTTCATTCCCGACCATATGCCGGCCGATTGGGGCTGGCAGGTTTTCTGCGCCGTTCGCGATTTCTTCCAGTCTCAGCTCGCCGAGCATGCGGCACTCATTGAACAGGTGCGCGACGCTCGCGATATTCGCGGCATTGTCGACAGCGGGAAATGCGCTGGCATGTTCACGGTCGAAGGCGGCTCATTCATCGAGGGCTCGCTCGATCGCCTGCACGCGGCTGCTGACGCGGGCGTGAAAATGCTCACGCTCACGTGGAACGGCAAAAACGCCATCGCGTCGGGCAACGTTACGACCGATGGGCTTTCGACGTTCGGCGCCCAGGTGGTGCGCGCTATGGAACAGCGCCGCATGGTGGTTGATGTGTCGCATTTGAACGACGTGAGCTTCTGGGACGTGGTGAAGGAGAGCTCGCGCCCATTCGCGGCGTCGCATTCGAACTCGCGCGCCGTGTGCGGACATCCGCGCAACCTTACCGACGATATGTTCCGCGCGCTCGCCGACCGCGGCGGCATTGTGGGCTTCAATTTCTGCCGAGATTTCGTGCGCGAAGACGGCGCCGATCCCACGCGCGACGACGTGCTGTTCCACATCGACCATTTCTTGAAACTCGGCGGCGAGCACGCTATCGCTCTTGGCAGCGATTATGACGGCTGCGATGTGCCGAGTTGGCTCGAGCCTGCGCAGCGCGTAGGCGAGCTGCATACGCTGTTCGCGCATGAATTCGGCAAAGAAATCGCCAATGCCATCTGCTTCGAAAACGCCGCGGCGTTCTTCGAGCGCAACGAGGTGCTGTAGCGTCCCAACGCCCATTCTTCCATTTGGCCAAATTCGCCCAACGGTGTCGCGGAAAATAGTTCACTGATGTAGCATTATCCCGTTACCGTCGCTAGGAGGGCTCCATGCGCGAAGTGGATGTCGCCATTGTGGGAGCGGGCGTTGCGGGCTGTTGCGTGGCTCGCGAATGTGCCCGTTTTGCATTGAAAGTTGCAGTGTTTGAGGCCGGCCTCGATGTGGCCGATGGCGCCACGCGCGCAAACAGCGGAATCGTGCATGCGGGCTATGACCCGAAGCCCGGCACCCGCAAGGCGCGCTATAACGTAGAAGGCGCGAAGTTGTATCCGCAATGGGCGAGCGAACTGGGATTTCCCTATATCAACAACGGATCGATGGTGCTCGCTTTTACGGAAGACGAGCTCGAGGCGATTCGCGGGTTGCGCGAGCGGGGCGAGCACAATGGCGTCGAAGGCCTGCGCATAATCGATGCACGAGAACTTCGCGAGCTTGAGCCGAACGTGTCGCCCGAGGCTCTCGGCGCACTGCTTGTTTCTACGGGCGCGATTTGCGATCCGTATCAAGTGGCGTTCCGCGCTGGCGAAAACGCGGCCCGCAATGGCGTCGAATTTAATTTCTCAAGCAAAGTTGTGGGCATCGAGCCTGTGCAGACTCCGACCGCCGATTCCGCCCAAGCAGTCGCCGCCGGCTCCGCCCAGTCCGCCGCCGTCGAGCCCGTCCGGGGCGCGGGCTACATCCTTCATATCGAAGGCGCCCAGGGCGACGTTGCCGAAGCGGTGCATGCTCGCGTTGTGGTGAATGCTGCCGGCGTGCATGCCGACGAAATCCACGACATGGTCGCGCCGCACGCGTTTTCGATAACCCCCCGCCGCGGCGAATACAACCTCATGGATACCGATATGGGCGGCCTGTTCGCGCACACGATGTTCCAGGCCCCCACGAAAGCGGGCAAGGGCGTGCTTGTCTCGCCTACGGTGCACGGCAACATGCTCGTTGGTCCGAATGCCGTTTCCCAAGGCGACAAAGATGCCACGGCAACTACCGCCGAGGGCTTGGCCGCAATCACGTCCGCCGCGAAAAAGACGTACCCAGCGCTCAACATGCGAGCCCGCATTACCACGTTCGCCGGCGTGCGCGCCACGGGCGATACGGGCGATTTTGAAATTGGCGAGGTGCCGAGTGCGCCAGGCTTTTTCGATATCGCGTGCTTTGAATCGCCGGGCTTGACTTCCGCTCCCGCTGTTGCGGTTGATGTGGCTGCGTGCATTGCCGAAAAACTCAATGCTGCGGAAAACCACCAGTTCAATCCTGTATTGTCGCTGCCTGCGCTGTTCAAGAACATGAATGAAGAGGAGCGTCGCGCAGCCATCTCTGTCAATCCCGACGCAGGCCATATGCTCTGCCGCTGCAACGAGGTGACCGAAGCTGATGTCGCTTCCGCGCTGCACACGAAGCTGCCCGTGCTGTGTCTCGATGCGCTGAAATGGCGTACGGGCGCAACCATGGGCCGATGCCACGGTGGCTTCTGCATGCCCGAGCTCGCAAAGGTCGTGGCGCGCGAGGCCGGCATCGCTCCGAGCGAGCTGCCGAAGCGCTTCGCTGGTTCGCGTATCGTTGCCGAAGCGCCCGAAAACTACGTTGAGCTTGTGCGGAACGAATCGAACTGCGCCGTTGGCGGCGTTGCCGATGCGGCGGCGAAGCACGGGGGCGAAAGCGAATCTTCGGAAGAAGGCCTGCCCTCGAACGTCCAAGCCAATCAAGGGAAGGCCGGCGGTTTCAAGGTTGGGGAGCCCGCGCCTGCCGTTCCTGACGCCGACGGCTTCAAAGCCGGGGCCCTTTCGGCCAGCTTTGAAACTGGCGTCGAAACCGGTGCCCTCCAAGCCCTCGAAGCTTCAATAGCCGCGTGCTCCTCGCTCGAATACGACGTTGCTGTTATCGGCGGCGGCGCGGCGGGCATCGCCGCGGCTGCTTCGGCCGCGCGAAAAGGCGCGAGTGTGGTGCTCGTCGATCGCGAAAGCCACCAGGGCGGCATTTTGAAGCAGTGCATCCACAATGGCTTCGGCTTGCACCGTTTTGGCGAGGAACTCACCGGTCCCGAATACGCTTCGCGCGAGCTCGCGACGCTCGAAGGCCTCAATGTGCACGTCGTTCGCGATGCGAGCGTGCTGCGCGTGAAAAACGGCGGCGAAGGCGCGCGCGACATTTCGGTGGAAATCGTGTCGCCGCAAGGCTGGCAAACCATTTCGGCGGGCGCGGCGGTGCTTGCGACGGGCTCGCGCGAACGCGGCGCTGGCGCGCTCGGAACACCGGGTACGCGCCCCGCGGGTGTGTTCTCGGCGGGTTCGGCACAGAATTTCATGAACTTGCAGGGCTGTGCTCCCGGCAGTAACGTGGTGATTCTTGGTTCGGGCGACATCGGCCTCATCATGGCGCGCCGCCTCACGTTCGCGGGCGCGCGCGTGGCCGGCGTGTTCGAAATCAACCCCACGCCAAGCGGCCTGCGACGCAATATCGTGCAGTGCCTCGACGACTTCGGCATTCCGCTGCATACGTCTACGACGGTCGTGGGCATTGAGGGCATCTCGAAGCTTGAAGCTGTCATCGTGAGCAAAGTTGATGGCCATTACACACCTATTCCGGGTACCGAGCGTCGCATTCCGTGCGACACGCTGCTGCTTTCCGTGGGCCTTATTCCCGAAAATGCGCTTGCGACCGATGCGGGCGTGGCGCTCGACCCCATGACGGGTGGCGCCATCGTCGACGACAATTTTGAGACAAGCGCGGCGGGCCTGTTCGCCTGCGGAAACGCGCTTCATATTCACGACCTGGTCGATTTCGTGTCCGATGAAGGCGACCATGCAGGAGCATCGGCCTCGCGGCGCGCGCTTCGCCGTTCCGTAACGCCTCACGCTACGCCGCCGGCGGCTACATCGCGCGAAGGATCCGCCCCCACGCGTGCAGGCGCAGGCGTGCGCTATATCGTTCCGCAGTTCGTGCATCCGCAAACGAGTCGCGTCACGCTGCGCTTCCGTACGTCGGCGCCCTTCGAGAACGCGTCCATCGTCATTGAAAAACGTCTGGCGAATGGCGAGGTCGAGCTTGTGAAGCGTCGTCGTGTGCTCGTGGCGGTTCCCGCTGAGATGCAAAGCGTCGCGCTTGCGGGCGACGCGTTTGCCGGCGCGAAGGAAATCATGGTCCGCATTGAGGCGAAGGAAGCAGAAGAAGCGAACGGCGAAGCGAAATCCGGCGGATTCGATGGTGCAGAAAATGCGCCAGAAGTTAGCGGTGCGGCGAAGGCAAACGGCGCAACCGAATTTGGCGTTGCGGCAAAAATCGCGCCCGTAAGCGCGCAAGGGGAGGAGGCGAGTCATGAATAGCAAGGCCAATGGCGGAATTTCCGCAGGTGATGGCAAGAACGTTCAGAACAATCCGCCTCGCTGGCAGGGCGTGCAAAGCAGCCATGCGGGCGTTTCTGTGCAAACGGGCCTGCCTTCCCGATCCTATGAGGAAACGTACACGTGCATCTGCTGTCCTTTGGGGTGCCAGCTTACGGTTATGTTGCAGCAGGGCCCTGCGGGTTTGGACGTGACGGGCGTCGTTGGCTATACCTGCCGCCGTGGCAAAGACTACGCGCGCCAAGAAGCCACACATCCCGTGCGCATGGTCACGGCGGCTGTGCCCGTCGATGGCCGTTTATGCCCAGTAAGCGCGAAAACGGCCCAGCCCATCGCGAAAAATCGCATGCTCGCGGCGCTCGAGGAAATCCGCGCGCTGCGCGTGCAGCCGCCGGTGCGCGAAGGCGACACCTTGCTCGAAAATGTTGCTGGCACGGGTGTTGCCTTGGTGGCTACCAAGACCGTACAATAAGGAGTGAAATCGAAATCATCGGGCGGCAAAACGTCCTCTCTTATGGCGCATCGGCTTTCTTCGGGCCGGTGCGCCAGCTTTTTTATGCGTGCGAGAACGCGGGCACTTCATGCATGTTTTTGCATGTTTCAACCGAGTACATGCCCATCATTTTGCATCAAGCCTTCCGATTCATAAGCGGTGCTCCCTCGTTTTTGGCAGATTTATGCATAAAACTAAAAAATTCGACTATTTTGTGAATTGGGGTTGCAATTAACGCAAGCCTCGAATATTCTCACTGTCACACTCCAACGTACTGGAGTGGCGGGGAAGCCCGCAATCATCGCCTGTAAGGAACTGACCAAGGAAAGGAGCTGCGCGATGTTCTTCAACTTCACCAACGCTTCTCTCCGACGCCAGAGCCGACGAAACACGCTGCGACGAGCGCGTGTGTTGTCTGCTGTCCTTATAAGGTAATTCCTTATTTTCTGTCGCAATACAATTGGACGCATGACAACACCCGGCCCCTGCCGGGTTTTTTGTTGTCCGCAGTTGCCTCGCCGCAGCGATTTGGCTCCGTTTTCGTGCAACGGAGCATCCAATCGGGGTCGAAACACAACCCACGCACGGAGAAAACGTTGATCTGAAATTGCCGCCGCCTTGGCGGCGGAATGAGAAAGGCACAACCATGGCTGAGAAAGAAAAAGTTGTACTCGCATACTCCGGCGGTCTGGACACCTCGTGCTGCCTGAAGTGGCTGCAGGTTGAAAAGAACCTCGACGTTATCGCTATTTGCGGCAACGTCGGCCAGGACGAGGCCGACCTCGAGTACATCAAGAACAAGGCGCTCGAGTGCGGCGCAATCGCTTCCGAGGCCATGGATATGCGCGAGGAATACGCCAGCGAGTACCTTACCAAGACGCTTGCCGCCAACGGTCTCTACGAGAACACCTACCCGCTGCTTTCCGCGCTTTCTCGTCCGCTGCTCTCTAAGCACATGGTCGAGGCTGCGCACAAGTACGGCGCGAAGTACATTGCCCATGGCTGCACCGGCAAGGGCAACGACCAGGTTCGCTTCGAAACCGCCATCAAGGCCCTCGACCCGAAGCTTGAGATTCTCGCTCCCGTTCGCGATTGGGAACTTCACACCCGTGAAGAAGAGATCGACTGGGCTGCCGAGCACGGCGTTCCGGTGAAGGCGTCCAAAGCTTCGCCGTACTCCATCGACGACAACGTGTGGGGTCGCGCCATCGAATGCGGCGCGCTCGAGAATCCCTGGAATGAGCCTCCCGCGGACATCTGGACCCTTTCCGTCGACCCCGAGAATGCTCCCAACGAAGCTGAATATGTCGAGATTGGCTTCGAGAAGGGCGTTCCTTGCTCGCTCAATGGCGAAGAGAAGAGCTTCCTGCAAATCGTCATGGACCTCAATGTCCTCGCCGGCAAGCATGGCTGCGGCCGCATCGACATGGTCGAGAATCGTCTCGTTGGCGTGAAATCGCGCGAATGCTACGAGACCCCTGCCGCCGAGGTGCTCATTGCCGCCCACAAGGCGCTTGAGACTCTGTGCCTCGATCGCGAGACGCAGCACTTCAAGCTCAACCTCGAGCATCAGTGGTCCACCACCGTGTATTACGGCCAGTGGTTCAGCCCGCTGAAGAACGCTCTCGACGCATTCTTCGCCGAAACCCAGAAGTTCGTCACCGGCACCGTGAAGGTGAAGCTGTACAAGGGCAGCTGCACCGTGGCTGGCCGCATGAGCGACCACTCGCTCTACGATTACGGTCTGGCGAGCTACACCGCGGCTGACACGTTCGACCACAAGGCCGCGAAGGGCTTCATCGACCTCTCCGCGCTGCCGTTTGCAGTCTGGGCGGAGAAGCAGGGCCACGAAGCGCAGGACCTGTAATTCCACGCTAGAATAGAGCGTTGTTCGAAACGCATTGAAGCTGGTGCGGGCTTTCGGGCCCGCACTTTTATATAAGAGTATTGCGGCGCACGGGCGTCCGTTTGAAACAAGAAAGGCTATTCCATGGGTGCTTTGTGGGGCGGCAGGTTTGAGAAGAGCGTCGGGTCGTTTACCCAGGCGTTCGGCGCATCGTTGCAGGTCGATAAGTCGATGTATTCGCAGGACATCAAGGGTTCCCTCGCGCATGCCCGCATGCTGTGCGAGAAGGGCATCATCTCCAAGGCCGACTTCGACAAAATCGAGGTGGGCTTGGTCGAGATTGAGAACCAAATCGCTCAAGGCCGCTTCCAGTTCGACATCAACGACGAAGACATCCATATGGCCATCGAGAAAACGCTGATTAAAGACGTCGGCGTCGCGGGCGCTCGCCTGCATACGGGCCGCTCCCGTAACGACCAGGTTGCCACTGACACGCGTTTGCATGCGAAAGACCTGCTCAACGAGCTGCTTACCCAGAACTGTGCGCTGCGTAGCGTGATTTATGCCAAGGCCTGCGACAATTTCGACGTTATCATGCCTGGTTACACGCATTTGCAGCATGCCCAGCCCGTGCTGTTCAGCCATCATATGCTCGCGTATTTCTGGATGTTCACGCGCGATTTCACGCGTCTCGTGGCTGCCTTCGACGCCGCCGATGCCAACCCGCTGGGTTCCGCGGCGCTTGCCGGCACCACGTATCCGCTCGACCGCCACATGACAACCGAGCTGCTCGGCTTCGATCATCCCATTCCGAACTCCATGGATGCTGTTTCCGACCGCGACTATCTGCTCGATCTTGAATACGCCTGCAGCGTCTCGATGATGCACTTGTCGCGCCTGTGCGAAGAGATCATTCTGTGGTCCACTACCGAATTCGGTTTCGTCACGCTTTCCGACAGCTTCGCCACGGGTTCGTCGATTATGCCGCAGAAGAAGAATCCCGACTTTGCCGAGCTCACGCGCGGTAAGATGGGCCGCGTGGTGGGCGACTTGGTTGCGCTGCTGGTGACCATGAAGTCGCTGCCGCTTGCCTACAACAAAGACTTGCAGGAGTGCAAGGAAGGCGCCATGGACGCCGCGAAAACCCTGCACGACTGCATGGTGTGCATGGAGGGCATGATCGAAAGCATGGAGCTGCACGTGCCCGAGATGCGCAAGTCGGCCGGCAAGGGCTTCACGGCTGCGACCGACGTGGCCGACTACCTGGCTAAGAAGGGTATGCCGTTCCGCCAGGCGCATGAAGTGGTTGGCGAGCTCGTGCTGTATTGCGAGAAGCACCACAAGGGCCTGGAAGACCTCACGCTTGACGAATTCAAGCAGGCAAACGAGCTGTTTGGGGCCGATATCGTGAGCGCGCTCGACATGGAAACCATTGTTGCCGCCCGTAAGACGTATGGAGGCACGGGATATGAGGCCGTGAAGGTTCAGATGAAGGAAGCCGAGGCCGCGTTGAACGCCGACAAGGAAAAAATCGGCTACGACGAAACCGCAACCCCGGTATATAAGCAGTAAGAAGCCATGAAGGCCTGCGGCGCGAATTGTCGCAGGCCTTCTGTCTTGTTGTTTGGCAAATTGCGAGTTGCGCGGCATTGGTTGCCACGGGGCTTTTGTTTTGGCGTTCTGGCGAACGCATGGTGGCTTGCGCTACAGCTGCCATGTGTCATTCTCGTGGGCGTTGTCGTCATCTTCGCGAAACAGCGTGCTGTATGATTAGCGGCGTGCCGCTAGCCATTGACGCGGCTGTTCGTCTCGTTTGTTGGGGGTCTTTGTGGCGAAGTCGTTCTCATTTGGCGATGCAAAACGTCTACTGCGCGATATTGCAGAGCTTCAAAGACGAATCCGCATGGCCCCGACGAGGATGGACGAGCTCAAGGGCGATATTGTTCAAGCGGCGGAAGCATTGAAAAGCGCCGAATTGACGAAATCCTTGTTAGAACTTCCCGTAGAGGATCTTAACAAATATAAAAAAGGGCTAAGAACTTCCCTCCTGAGGGAAAATGGTTATACATCAATAGCGCATGTGTGCAATACGTCTTATTCCAATTTGTCTGCAATATGCGGAATCAGCGAATCCTCTGCTCGTGACATGAAAAAGATTGCGGGGGAATATGCAAAGCAGGTTCAAATTGAAATTCGGGTCCGATTGAGCTCAGATAATCGAACCGCAGAATCCACGTCGCTGATTCGCGCTGTCGCGGCGTATCGACGAGCTGATATTTTGGTTCGTGACATTGCCGACAATGCATTTGCCGATTCGGATAAGATGGAATACGCTCAATCGGACCTATCGTCTGTCATGGGCGTGAGATGGTTATTGTCGTCGAAAGCCAAAAAGGCGCGCGCTGAAGAAGCATATTCATACTTGCGAGAAGCGTATCTAGGGTCATACGGAAGCATTCAGCGCTTGACCTTGAAAAAGCTCGATGAAGTTAGCGACGTGTCCGGCGAAGATGCCTGGCGGGCATTTGAGTCGGATCCCGTGGGCTTTTCAAATACGATCGAGGATACTGCGCCTGGATTTCTTGGTCCAGATGGTTCTATGGGCTACGGGCTCCCCGAAGACTTAGCACTGAAAATTCAAGAGGAGTGCTTTTATCCGGATGGCTTGCTTGTCGAGTTGAGGAATTATCAAGAATGGGGCGTTAAGTACGCTCTCCATCAAGGGAAAGTTCTGTTGGGTGATGAGATGGGCTTGGGAAAGACCATTCAAGCTATTGCGGTGATGGTCTCTTTAAGAAATACCAAAGCAACCCATTTTGTTGTCGTCTGCCCTGCAAGTGTTCTTGCTAATTGGTGCCGCGAGATAGCAACGAAAAGTAGGCTTCGCGTAGAGAAGGTTCATGGCTCAAGGCGGGAAGACGCGCTGTCTTGTTGGCGGAGAAATGGCGGAGTGGCAGTAACTACTTTTGAGACTTTAGAGCATTTTGATTTGGAGGACAGCCTTAGTTTTTCTCTTCTCGTTGTCGATGAAGCTCATTATGTCAAAAACCCCGGAGCTCGTCGTTCTTGCAATGTTGCGAAATTGAGCCAGCATGCTGAGCGTATTCTTCTCATGTCGGGAACACCGCTCGAGAACAACGTCGATGAAATGGTCTCGCTTATTCGACTGCTGAGGCCCGATATCGCAAAATCGATTTCCGGTATGACGCATATTTCGTCTGCTTTGCGTTTCAAAGAGCTTGTAGCGCCAGTTTATTACCGAAGAAAACGCGAAGACGTTCTGTCGGAACTCCCTGAGCTGATTGAAAATGAAGATTGGTGCAGCCTTTCCCCCGAAGAGGAGCTCGCTTATGAAGACGCCATTCAAAGTAAGAACATTATGGCGGCTCGTCGTGTCTCATGGAACGTTGGAGACGTCAGAAGGTCAACGAAAGCACGACGTTTGTGCGAAATTGTTCGGGAAAGCAAGGAAGACGGAAGGAAAGTGCTGGTCTTCTCTTACTTCCTAGACACACTGAATAAGGTAATTCAATCACTTGGCGAAAATTGCTATGGGCCAATCAACGGCTCGGTCTCCCCTCAGCGGCGTCAGCAGGTGATTGATGAGTTTGATAAAGCGCCTGCTGGGTCTGTACTGGTTTCTCAGATTCAATCTGGGGGTACAGGTTTAAATATTCAATCGGCAAGCGTGGTAATTATTTGCGAACCGCAATTCAAGCCGTCTGTTGAAAACCAGGCAGTGGCTAGGGCATACCGAATGGGGCAGGTAAGAAATGTGATGGTCCATCGCTTGCTGTGCCTTGATAGCATCGACGAGCGCATTGTTGAGATCCTTGAGGATAAACAGAGGATATTTGACGCATTTGCCGACGAGTCGCTCGCAGCGAAAGAGGGCTTCGGCATAGAGGAAAAAGAATATAGCAATATCATCGAAAAGGAGATTGAGAGGATCAATGCTAGGCGAGATGCGAACGTTGCAGGCGTTTTAATTGAAACGAACGTGGCCAAGGCTACTAGCATTGGCGATGGCAAAGGTAGCTTTGTTGCCGATAGCGGCAAGGGGCCATCAGCGGCCTTTTCCGACGAGATGTCTCATATTGAAAAGACCGTAGTTCCCAAAGGAGAGGATGGTTTAAGGAGCACTTCGAAGGGCGTGTCGGTTACGCGGCGGATTAGGGAATATCCTCAGCCGCGAGGGGGCTTCCTAAATCCGAAACTATTTGAAGTGGTTCAGCTTGACGGGGGAATTTCGGAGCTGGCCTCGTACGAGAATGTTGTTCCAGGTGTTGTTGGCATTGCCGTCGACTACATGGTACGTTTTTGCACGGGATCATCTGTTTTTGACTCATTCGCAATTTCTCGCAAAGGGGCGTTTCGTGTTGGGAAGGTTGATTTGTTTAACAAGCTTGCTTCTGAAATTGCAGGTCTGGACGATAAGTCGATAGCAAACGCCATAAAGCTTGCGGGATTTGATGTGGCGTATCGCATGGGTCCTCGGGCATATAGACCAGTTGAAGAAATCAAACCAGATTCCCAAACGTTGGAAAATGTCAGAATCATGGTAAAGAGGGGCTGTGCTTTCCTTAATGAGTGCGGGCCAAAGATACTCGATGGACTGACCTTTGAGGGCGGCTATACCGATATTGTCTCAAATGGGGACGGAGATTTTCTGACCCCTGATACTCTTTGGGATTTTAAGGTTTCGAAGAATCCACCAAACTCACGACAGACATTGCAGTTATTGATGTACTGGCGCATGGGGCTGCATTCGACCCATACCGAGTATCAGCAGGTAAGGCAATTGGGCATATTTAATCCGAGGATGAATCGTATATATCGATTACCGGTTGGATGTATATCCGAGGAGATAATTGCGGAGGTCGAAAAAGACGTAATCGGTTATCGTGCGTGATGTAAAAGGTATTTTCGTATGTCGCGCTATGATGCTGGGGTTTCTGGGGCAATTATGATGCAGAAATTCTCATTGACGGCGGGCGCGTGTACGGGTACAATTCATTCCTGCGCGTAATCGCGTCGTGTATGTGGGCCGTTAGCTCAGCTGGTAGAGCAGGGGACTTTTAATCCCAAGGCCGCGGGTTCGATTCCCTCACGGCCCACCACCGATTTTTCTAAGACGGGTTCAGCCCGCCTTTTTCTTACTGGGCCATGGTGTAATGGCAGCACAGGGGTTTTTGGTGCCCTTAGTCCGGGTTCGAATCCTGGTGGCCCAGCCATTTTTCAACAACGAAAAGCATATAGGTTCGTAACGGCTATGGCTAACTGTGTTTTATGCCACCAGGGTTCGAACCGATGAGGTGGAATTCCGTTAAGAAAACTGCCCAGTGGGCAGTTTTTAGGAATTCGCCCGAAGGCTTTAGCCTGAGGGTTCGGGGCGCGCGCAGCGCGGCCAGGAATCCCCTCCAGGCTACCACGATTTCTAAAGCCCGTTCTGACGAACGGGCTTTTTTGTTGCCGCTGCATGATGCCCTGGCGGCACTTTTTATCACCGATCTTGTTTATTGACTCCCCTCTCGGCTTGTTTTCCACAAAAACTTTTCCACATTTTGATTGCGTTGGTCCCTTTCGCTTCCACAGTTATTTCATGCGATTTCATTGACGTTTTCCTCGCATTTTCCCGTCTTGGCTCCTGCTTTGAATCGCAACAAAAGAACGGTCTTCACTCATTTATTGGTTAGACTGATGGAAAATCGTTTTTCCACACCATAAAAAAGTTATCCACATACTGGCGAACGGCACATTGGGTCGGTAAGCGGTTTTTTGTTTACCGACCTCTATGCTCCCACATATGATCGAGCGGGCCTGAGCCTCTGCCCAGATCCAGCTGAGCAGCAAGCGCTCCCGAAATATAGCGCTTCGCATATTCGCACGCCTCAAACACGGTGAAACCCTTCGCGAGCCCGCACGCAATCGCGCTCGAAAGAGTGCATCCCGTGCCATGCGTATTGTCGTTTTCGATGCGCTCACCTGGTAGCCAGCACGTAAACCCGCGCTCAGCTAGCACGTCATCGGCATCGCTTATGCCGTGTCCGCCTTTCACAAGAACCGCAACGCCGAAACGCTCCGACAACTCACCCGCCGCAGCCTCCATATCGCGCTTCGTCGCTATGCCCCTGCCCCAGAGCACTTCCGCTTCGGGGATGTTGGGCGTTATCACGCTCGCAAGCGGAAACAAGCACCCTGTAAGCGCCTCAGAGGCGCCATCGCTTATAAGGCGGCTTCCACTCGTCGACACCATAACGGGGTCGACCACGATGTTCTCAGCCGCATGCGCGCGCAGCGATTCCGCAATCGCAACCACATTCAACGCCGATGACACCATGCCGATTTTCACGGCGCCGGGGCGAATGTCATCGAACACCGCATCAATCTGTTGCACCACGAATTCGCTCGGAACATCGAGCACGCCCGAAACCCCCAGAGTGTTTTGGGCGGTAAGCGCCGTAATCGCGGTTTGGGCGAACAGCCCCAACGCCTCGATGGTTTTCAGATCGGCCTGAATGCCCGCCCCACCCGAGGAATCGGAACCGGCGATACTTACGACTGAAGGGATTTTAAAGCCCATAGCTCTCCTCACACGCAACTCGGCAATCTCATGCATCCATAATACAATTCGCCGGGTATAAAGGCGGAAAAGGCGCCCGCAAGAAAACGGAAGCCAGCAAGCCAGCTTCCGTTCCATTCAATCGATTATCCCGCTATTTGAACCGCTCGCAAGCAACTACACGAGCAGGTCAACGCCATCCATGATGCGTCTTAAGTCCCGCGTCGCGGATACGATGTCGCCCGCAGCAAAAATCGCCGACACGACCGCAGCGCCATGCACGCCCGTATGGGCGAGCGACGCAAGCGTACTCGCATTCAAACCTCCAATGCCAACCACGGGAATGCTCACGGCAGCACATATTTCCCGCAGCGTGCGCAGAGACACATCGGCCGCCTCGGGCTTGGTTGCTGTCTTGAACAACGCCCCCACGCCCAAATAGTCGGCGCCTGCAGCCTGCGCGGCAAGAGCTTGCTCCACCGTTTGCGCCGACACGCCCACGATGGCGCCCTCGCCCAAACGCGCCCTCGAGCTCGCGCACGACTCATCCGACTGGCCAACATGCACACCATCGGCACCTACGGCAAGAGCCGCCTCTACGTCGTCGTCGATTACAAACGGAACTTTCCCGGCAAGGCCTTCGCGTTCGAGTTCGTCGCGAATTTCCGCATACGCGCTTATGAGCTCCTTAGTTGTGGCACGCTTTGCACGAAGTTGCAGAAACGTCGCCCCTCCGCGCACCGCCTGAGCGCAGCATGACGCAAGCGTACGCTCGCCCAGCCACGCATCATCGGAAACGGCATACAGCAAAAGCGACTCGGGAGCACGGCGAAAACGCTCGCGCGGCGTGAGCGCCGTCATGGTTAACGAACCTCTTCAACCAAAGCGGCCTTGGCCAAATCGTCGCCCTCAAGCAGCGACAGGGCATCCATGAGATAGGTATGGAAGCTTCCCGTGCCGTCGCCTTCCTTCATGCGCGCCTGCGCGGCCTGGCCGGCAGCGCCCATATGCACCACCGCGGCAAGGGCGGCTTCAACGGCGTTGCCATTCGCGCGCGCCATATATGCGCCGGTGATGGCGGAAAGCATACAGCCCGAACCCGTGATGCGACCCTGGAACGCGGACCCATTGCGAACGGCAAATGCACGATTCGCGTCGGCGACGATGTCGATGGGGCCGGTGATAGCCACGGCGCAGTTGGCCTTCGCGGCGAAATCACGCGCGAAAGCCGCCGCTTCGGCGATATCTTCCTCGCTCGTCACGGCGTCGGCCGGGTTTACATCGACGCCTTGCGTAGCGGCCGCCTGGCCAGCAAGGGCCTTGACTTCGCTCATATTGCCGCGCACCAAGGCGACGGGCAGCGAGTCGAGCAGTTCGCCTGCGGTTTGCGTGCGCAGCGCCGAAGCCCCCGCACCTACCGGGTCGAGAACAATGGCGTGCTCGAGTTCGGCGGCTCGGGCACCCGCAGCCTTCATGCCGGCGATGGTCTGCATGTTGAGCGTGCCAATATTCAGCACGAGCGCGTTGCAAATGGACGTGATGTCGACCACATCGGCAGGCTCGTCGCTCATGATGGGGCTTGCGCCCACGGCGAGCACGGCGTTCGCGCAGCTTTCCACGGTCACGTAATTCGTGATGCAGTGGACGAGTGGGGTCGTCGCGCGCACATCATCGGCAAACGCCTTGATGGATTCGGTGATTTCAGATGCAGTTTGATATGCGGAATTATTCGCAGTCATGCGATGCTCCCTTCGTTGGCATTACCCATATCAGGTTCGGTGGGTCGGAGCCAAGAAGCCCCCTCTCAGCCCGCTTCGGCGAGCTCCCCATTATGTCGATGTGCATTATACGGCGCACGCGGCGAGAGGAATATACAAATCCGCGAACGGCAACGCAGCGTTTAACCGATGCGAATATCACTCAGGGGCATTCGCGGCAAAACGACCACGATAGCGCCCTGATTGAGAGAAATCGACACGGGCTTGCCCACGAATTCATTTGAGAGACCGAGCGTCACGTCGTTTCGAAGTGTCGCATTCTCAACTTCATAGAGCGGACCGCACTCCGTAAGGCCACACGAAGCATCGGGCGCAGAAAAGACCGAGAACGTGCCGGTATTCTTTGCAGCGATCTCAAGCGATATGCCGCCTGCGAGCGCGACCACGACATTGCCCTCTCCTACCGCGACGGCATGCATGCCCGCGCGCGCCGCGCCCACCAAGGCCGAAAGCGTTGCAAGCGTATGATCGAGCCTTCCTCCAAGCGCACCATACACCGCAACCTCGCGCATGCCATGCGCGAGCGCCCACTCGAGCGCAAGCGCGGTATCGCTGTCATCCTTCATAACGGGATGCCTCTCAATAGGAACGCCCTGCGGAACATACCCCAATGAATCGAAATCGCCCAGAGCGAAATCGGGCGTTACGCCAATCGTGCAAAGCGAGGAAAAACCACCGTCGACCGCAATCACCTTATCGAAATGTTCGGTAGAAAAATGATCGGCATCAAAGGACGCGGCACCGACAAGCGCGCATGAAAAACGATTCTCTGGCATATCTTCCCTTCTAACCCAGTTCATGATCCGCGACTTTTGCTCGAGATTGTAGCAACACCGTGCAGAATGTACGACATACGGCGCAGGCAATGATACAATAGCCGACGCTATGCGGGCTGGACGGTCGCGGTGGCCTTGCGCCAACGAGGAAAGTCCGGGCTTCTTGAGGCAGGATGCCGGCTAACGGCCGGGCGGGGAAACCCGATGGAAAGTGCTGAAGAAACTTAAACTCCCACTGGCGCCTTCGGGCGTTAAGAGAAAAGCTGAGAAGGTGCGGTAAGAGCGCACCAGCACGTCAGTAATGGCGTGGCTTGGTAAACCCCATCCGAAGCAAGGGCGAATAGGCATGCGATACGGTTGAGCCTCTCCGTGCATGCGGGTAGCCTGCTTGAGGCGTGTGGTAACGCACGTCCTAGATAAATGGCCGTCTTCAACGACAGAACCCGGCTCATAGGCCCGCTAAGGCATTACAAAAAACGAAAGCCCGCTCACGCGGGCTTTCGTCGTTTATCGAAGCGCAACGCTTTCGCGCCAAGCATCAACGAAAAGAACCCCTGGCGCATGCAGTTCAGGCGAAGCCGGGGCACGCGCACTTCGGTACACAAGCCAAAAGCTGAAACAGAACTGCACCACCAGGGGTTCTTGCAACATCATATTACCTCGCCGCTCAGCAGAACGGCAAAGCCGAACTAGTCGATATCGCCCAAATCAAAGGCCTCGGCAGCATCGCCGAAACCAGAAAGGTCTTTCTCGACACTCGGAGCCGGAGTGGGAGCAGCGCTCTGCGCCGGAATAACCGTAGCGGTTGCGGGAGCAGCGGTCACAGCGGGCGTCACAGTGGCCGATTCAACAGCGCCTGCGGCGGGAGCGACATAGCTCGGGGCAACGGCGCCCGTGGCACCGAACATGGGCTTGTGAACCGGGGCCTGAGCGGGACTTGCGAAACGGCCATGGGAGCGCTTCTTGCCCTCCTTCTTGGCGAGTTCGTCCTCGATATCGTCAAGCTTGGCATTCGCATCGTCGATGAAGCTCTTCAGGGCCTCGGAATACGCCTCACACGTCTTCTTATGGGAACGATCGAGCTCTTCGATGGCGGTTTCAATCTTGGCCTTCTCGGCGTTCGCGCGGTCGACGATGTCGCTCGCCTCGATTTCAGCGTCGTTGTGGATGCGCTTCGCTTCGGCACGGGCAGCATCGAGCACTTCCTGGGCGGAACGCTGGGCGGTCACGAGCGCATTGGCAATGGCGGAAGCGTCGGTTTCCTTTTCGGAAAGCTGCTTCTCGAGCTCGGCGATGCGAGCGTCTTTTTCATCGGCAGAAAGCACCGAAGTCGTATCGGCGGCTTCCTCTTTGACTGCCTCGGGCTCGGGTTTGGGCATCGCGGGCTCGGCGAAAGCGGCGTCCATATCCATAGGCTCGTCATCATCGAAGCCCATCTGGTTATTATTGAGCTCGTCAATGCGAGCGAGAAGCTCTTCAATCTGGGCATTCAAGCCGTCGATCTCGGCTGCGACATGCTCGAGGAACACATCGACCTCGTCAACGTCGTAACCCTTGCGATCAACCGTGAAACTCTGGTTGTGGATGTCTTCGGAAGTGATGGCCATGCCTACTCCAATCTCATTCGGTATATACCCCGGAAACCCAGGGCGGCCTGCGATATGAATCGCACAGCCTGCAGGACGCCTTGCGCCCCAATGAACATATTCGCGCCGCTGCGGCTAAAGAATGCCGACAATCAAGCGCACCAAGAATTGTAATACAAGCAGGGCAAAGATAGGCGTTACGTCCACCATGCCCCCAATCGGCGGGATGAATTTACGGAAAAGGTTCAGATACGGATCGCAAACCTTCCCCAACACCGTTTCGATATCGGCAAGAATGCCACTTCTGTTCGGAATCCAGCTCATGAGCACATACACGAGCAGAATCGTCGTGTACGCGTCGGCGAGCTTCACGATGAAAAGCTGCAGGGCATACATCTACATCAACCCTTGGGCCTTGAGGCGAGACGCCTCGGCATCGCTCAAGCCTGCGCCGCGCGTGATAACGAACACGTGGCCCGAAACGCATTCGACCTGAGCCTCGAAGGCGCATGCCACGCCAAAGCTGAAGTCGAGAATGCGCTTGCCGAGCGCTTCGGGGGTGTTGCGCAGCGAGACAACAGCGACATCGCCGCTCTTGAGCACCTTGGCGATGCGTTCGGCATCGTCATACGACTCGGGCTTGACGATGGTCACGATACGAGCCGGACGCTGCACCACGCGGCCTTCGCCAGAAGGCGATGCGGGCGCAGGAATCGCTCCCGTGGTTTGCGCATAAGCGCCCGTGGAGCTCGCGGCAGCCTGGGGCGCCGACGCGGCCGGCCGAGCGGCAGACGAGGGCTCAAACAGCGAATTCACGCCAGGAGAGCGATGCGAATCTTCGCGAAGCGCGCCGAAATCACGGTTCGGACGCGTTGCCTGCGACGCATCGGCGGTCTCGGGGGCTTCGCTCGGCGTGTATTGGATATTGGCGCGCACGTCGTCAGACGTGACGAGCTTGGGCAACGATGCCGTGAAGCTCGAAGAAGGCGAGTCGTTCTCCACCGCGTAATCGGCAGAATCGTCGAAGCCGTATTCGCCATAATCGCCATAATCGACGGCGTCATCGCGAGAATCGCGAGCGCGCGAAGGACGCGAGCCCGCCTGGCCCGAAGCCTCGCCAATGCCCAGGCGATCTTTCAGTTCATCAAATTTAGGAATCTTGAAATCCATTGCGTGTCCACCTATCAATCAAGCGGGCTAACCCGCATAGTCGGCACTGAATATGGCTCGACCGATGCGAACCATGGTAGCCCCCTCGCCAATACCTTCGGAATAATCGTTGCTCATCCCCATTGAAAGTTCATGGAGCTCCATATCGATGCCACGTGCCGCAAGGTCGCTTTGCGCCGCATCGCGCAGCTCGCGCAGGCGCTTAAACGTTGCACGCGCCACCGAGGCGTCGCCGACGGGAGCCATTATCATAAGGCCTTTTACGCGCACATGCTCCAAGGCGGCGCAATGCGTAAGCATATCGATAAGATTTTCGTCGGCCACGCCCTGCTTGTTCGACTCGCCATCATTGACTTCGATAAGCACGTCCTGCACAATGCCCGCCGCCGCAGCCAATCGATCGATTTTATCGGCGTGGCTTTCCTGGTACAAAGAATGGATAAGGCATGCACGCCCCACCACCTTGTCGAGCTGGCGAGATTGGATATTGCCAATAAAGTGCCAGTTCTCGCTCGGAAACGCGTCGTGCTTGCGAACGAGCTCATCGGGGCGGTTTTCCCCGAAATCGTGAATGCCTGCCTCAATTGCCTCGGCAACCGCATCGAGCCCCACGGTCTTCGACACGCCAATGACGCGCACGTCGCTCCGGGCGCGACCCGCAGCCGCGCATGCCTCCTCAACGGATTCTTCGACAGATTCACAACGCTGTTCCAACGTAGCCATAAGAAAGCTTCTTCCTATCCAAGAATACGAGCCGCAAACGCGCCATGGCGACCGCACGTGCCGCCCGAGGCGCGATACGAATAAAAACGCTCACCGGCATCGCACACCGTGCACATATCGACGTCGGCAATACGCTCGGGCGCAACACCCATGCTCGCAAAGCCGCAGCGAAGCGCAGCACCCATATCGACGTGGCGCTCGTCGACCAAGCTTGCCTCGCCGAACGAATCGAAAAACTGCTTGGCGACTTCTTCGCCGACCTCGAAATGGCACGCATGGATATAAGGGCCGATATACACGTTGAAGCGCTCAGGGGGCTCGCCCGTAAGTTCGCAAAGCGTCGAAAGCGCCGTCGCCCAGGCGCCATACACGACGCCGCGCCACCCGCAATGCGCCACGGCGAACTTGCCGGAAGGCGCCACGATAATCACAGGCGTGCAATCGGCGAAGCACAGCAAAGCCGCGACATCGTCGCACACCACGGCGACCGCGTCGCTGCCTTCGGCCGCGAACTCCCACGTCTCGGCGATATCGCCAGCGTTTTCGCACACGGCGACATCGGCGCCATGCACTTGGTTGGGCACAATAAGCCTCGATGGATCGATGCCGAACGCCTCGCAGACCCTGCGGCGATTCTCACGCACGCTTTCAGGATCGTCGTTGACATGAAGGCCCAGATTCAACGAATCGTACGGCGGCTCGCTCGCACCGCCCGAACGCTCGGTAAACGCGATGCGTACGCCGCACGCTTCGAACAGGGCCTCATCGGTAAATGCGGTCAGGTTAGAAAAACGACCCTCGACAAGCCGCGGGAGCGGCAAATCGAGGGTCGTTTCAAGCCCTGACGCGTTAGTCATACCCGTCATGGCACATCGCTTCCGTTTTATCGACGACGAAGGAAATCGGGAATGTATTCCTCATCGGCGACGCGCGTAGACGCAGCATTCATCGAAGATGCGGCAGGAGACGCGGCATGGGTTTGGTTAGAGGTGTAGGTGTCGCGGCCAAAAGCGCCAACCGTGGAGCTCGACGCGGGAGCCGAAACAGCCTGGGTTGCTGCAAACAAATCGTTGCGGGCGGAATCAAAGTCCATCGCAGCCTGAGACTGACGCGCAAAGCCCGTAGCGATAACGGTGATACGAATCTGGTCGCCCAGGGTATCGTCGATAATCTGGCCGTAGATGATGTTGGCATCTTCGTCGACAACGGCCTCCATAGCGCGCGCCGCAGCGTCGACTTCGGCGAGCGTAAGGTCGCTGCCACCGGCGATGGAGAACAGAACGCGGCTTGCACCCTGGATGGAAGCCTCGAGCAGGTTGGAGTTAATGGCCTGCGTCGCGGCGTCGAGGGCGCGGTTCTCGCCCGTGCCGAAGCCAATGCCCATCATGGCCGTGCCGGCGTCCTTCATGACGGTGCGGATGTCAGCGAAGTCGAGGTTGATCAGGCCAGGAATGGTAATGAGGTCGGTAACGCCCTGGATGCCCTGACGAAGCGTATCGTCGGCAATGCGGAACGCGTCGAGCGCGGAAGTCTTCTTGTCGATGACCTCGAGCAGACGGTCGTTCGGAATAACGATGAGGGTGTCGACCTTCTGGGAAAGCAGATCGCAGCCCTGCTCGGCCTGGTTGCGGCGAACGCGGCCTTCGAAGCCGAACGGTTTGGTAACGATGCCAACCGTAAGCGCGCCAATTTCCTCGCGGGCGATTTCAGCAACCACCGGAGCTGCGCCCGTGCCCGTGCCGCCGCCTTCGCCAGCGGTCACGAAGACCATGTCGGCCTCAGCCAGCGCCTCGCGAATCTCGGAGCGAGATTCCTCGGCAGCCTGGCAACCGATTTCGGGGTTTGCACCAGCGCCCAAGCCGCGCGTCAACTCTTCGCCGATATGGATAGTTTTATCGGCCTGCGACATAAGCAGCGCCTGCTTGTCGGTGTTGACGGCGATGAACTCGACGCCTTTCAGGCCAGCTTCAACCATACGGTTGACGGCGTTGGTGCCGCCACCGCCGACGCCAACGACCTTAATGACGGCCAGATGCTCTGAACCAACAGTTTTCGCCATGTTTCCTCCAACGTGCTGCATTTACGGCTGCGTTTAATCCGCGCCCGCCACGGCAGGCACATAAAATCAATTCTCACTATGAGAAACTATAACACGCTTACTTTACACAAACGAGCGAGCATTTCAAGGACGGTACCGCCCACAGGAAACGAGCTTCCGTCGAATCACCACGGAAATGAGGGGCAGACGACAAAAATGGCCGTCATATGACGGCCATTTCATGGTCACTCGCTCGCCTCGACCGGGCCCTCGCCTACGCAAACCCCATGCTGAAAGGAACGCGGGGCCATCGATGCGGGCTTATGCCGTCCTCCATGTGGGCGACTTCACCACGCGAACGTTGATGTAGCTCACCTCGCCTGGATGGTCGGCAAGAATTTGTTTGATGACGCGTTCCTTATCGCGCACATCGCTCGCCGCGCCAAACGCGATTTCGACATTCGAGTCGAGCGTGAGCGTCGTGTTCTCGGTCGACGTCGCCGAAACCTGCTTCACCTGATCTTTCAAGTCGGTCGAAAGGCTCGTTACCACGTCGAGCGCGTTTTTCACGCTTTCATCGGTGCACACTTTGCCGACTTCGGGCTTCACGCCATACGTCACATCGGTAATGACGAATACGTTCTCGGCATCTTCGTAAATCTTCGGCGAAATATTCTGCGCCGCTTCGGAATCTTTATCGGGAATGCGGCACAACCATATTCCATCAGTCGAAAGCGCCCATGTTTCGGTCGATTTGCCATCGTCGACCCCAATCTCGACCGTAGCGCCGATCGTGCGTTCGGTCACGGCCAAATTGAGCGTATTCGGGAACACGCGCTGCACGTGCACGTTTTCAACCCATGCATCACGCATGATATTGCTTTCGATGGTCGCGGTATCGACGCGCAGAAGCGTGGTATCGCTCGGCACATTGGCGAGCTGGGCCATTTCGCTTGCCGTAAGATGCTCGACACCGGAAACCGTCACCTGCTGAACCGCGAAAAGATTCGACCAGTATGCGCCCGCGAACACGCCAGCAAGCACGGCGATGACAACGAGCACAGCGACGACTTTCGCCTGGTAGTTTTTATACGACGCCTGGGCACGCGCACGATGGACCGACCCTCGAGCGCTCGCGGCATCAAGATCGCCGAGCTTAACCGTGGAAACGCGCGGGGCGGCCGAACCAAGTGTCCGGCGATTCGACGCACGATACGTCGGCGTGGTGTCGCGGCGCACGGGAGCCTGCCCCGAGCGAGCGCGCGGAGCTTGACGCGTGTTGCGGTTGTTCCTATTCGAAGCCAAGGAAGCGCACCTCCGGCACAAGTTCTACACCATAGCGCTCAGCAACCGCATTCGAGGCGGCATGGATGAGCGACAATACCTCGACGGCTTTCGCGCCGCCCTTGTTCACAATAAAATTCGCATGGCGCTCCGAAATTTGGGCGCCTCCGCACAGGGCTCCTTTAAGTCCCACGTTTTCAATCAGGCGGCCAACAGATTCGCCTTCGGGGTTGCGGAAAACGCTTCCGCACGAAGGCAAGCCCAAAGGCTGCGTGATGCGCCTGCGCTCCTGCGATTTCTGCATAGCGCGACGAATCTCTTGCTCGCTGCCTTCAGTCGTCGCAACTTCGCATTCAAGCACGACCTCATCGAAGGGAATGGATGTTTCGCGATAGTTCCACTCGATATCCCGCGCGGCATATCGGCGAAGGCCCTCCCCCGGCCGCAGCGTGGTGACCGAGACGATACGCGGGCCCAAGAACTCTCGGCGCGTGCCGGCATTCATACGAACGGCACCACCCACCGTGCCCGGAATGCCCACGGCGAATTCCAGGCCCGAACGGCCAAGGGATGCGGCCTCTCGAACAGCCTGCGAAAGCCGCAGCCCCGCCCCGAACGTGAACACGCCCGACTCGGCGTCGAATGCGCACTTCGCAAAACCAGCGCCCAAGGTAATAACCGCGCCGTTAAAACCAGCATCGGAAACGAGCAAATTGGAACCTTTGCCGAACATCGTCCAAGGAATGCCGAGCTTGCGGCATGCATCGCACGCAAAAGTGAGCGAACGAAGGTCGTCCGCCTCGATAAAGAAGGCCGCGGGGCCGCCGATTCGTATGGTGGTATGTCGGCTCAGCGGCTCGTTTTCGAGCACAAAGCCCGAAAACTCGTCGCCTAAAAGACGCGCAAGGCTCCGCATCATGATGATGCTAAGCCTCTTCGCGGGAAAGCTCGGCGAGAATCTTCTTGCCGAACGTCGTCACATCGCCTGCGCCCATGGTGATGAGCAGGTCGCCCTCTTTGAGCTTCGAGGCGACCAGCGCCGGCGTTGCTTCCTTGCTCGGCTCGTATGTCACATCGGCAACGTGTCCACTCTGCTTCACGGCATTGGCGATAAGACCGCCATCGACACCCTCGATAGGGTCCTCTCCCGCCGCGTATACATCCATGAGCACGAGCTCATCGGCATCGTTGAACGCTTCGCCGAACTCGCCCGCGAGCGACTCGGTGCGAGAGTAGCGATGGGGTTGGAACAGCACGACCACGCGCTTGAAATCGAGCGCGGCGGCGGCAGCCAGGGTTGCCTTGATCTCGGTGGGGTGATGGGCGTAATCGTCAACAACGGTCACGCCGCATGCCTCGCCCACCAAATCGAAACGACGACGGACGCCCTGGAAATTCGAAAGAGACGCAGCAGCGGCAGCGGTGTCTTCGCCAAGCGCCCACAAGACAGAAATCACGCCTGCGGCATTGAGCGCGTTATGGATGCCGGGGTTGCACTTCAATTCGACATCGACGGTTGTGCCATCGGCGAACGAGAGCGTAAACAGCGAACCCACGCCATGCGTGCGGTAGTTCGAAATACGCGTATCGCAGTCCTCGCCAAAGCCATAGGCAACCATGCGACGGCCGCTCTTCTTGGCAAGCTCCACGAGCTTGGGATCCTCGCCGCACACGACAACAGCGCCTTCCTCGGGCACCGATTGCATGAACCGCAGAAACGTCGCGCGAATTTCTTCGATGCCGCCCGTGTAGTGATCCAAATGGTCGGCCTCGACATTGGTGACGAGCGCAACATAGGGAGACAGGTTCAAGAACGAACCGTCGCTCTCGTCGGCCTCGACAACGTAATAATCGCCCTTGCCCGAAACGGCATTGGTGTGATACGCATCCACGATGCCGCCCACGACGAACGTGGGCTCAAGGCCCAAGGCGTCGGTCGCGGTGGCGAGCATCGAAGACGTGGTGGTTTTGCCATGGGTGCCACAGGCAGCAAGCGTTTTCTTGCCGCGACCAAGCTCGGCAAGCATATGGGCGCGGTGCCATACGGCAATGCCCAACTCGCGTGCGCGAGCAAGCTCGGGATTGGTTTCGGGGATGGCAGTAGAAATGACCACGGCATCGATGTCGTCGGTCACATGCTTGGCATCGTGGCCGATGAAAATAGGAATGCCGGCGGCAACCAGGTCGTCGGTATAGCGCGACGACTTCATGTCGGAGCCGCTCACACGCATGCCCGCATCAGCCGCAACGCGAGCGATGCCGCTCATGCCCACGCCGCCAACGCCGATAAAATGCACGCGTTTGCAATTATCCGTCATTTGTTCATGCCTCCTCGAACCGAACGGGCGCATAAGCGCCCCGTATTTCAGCAATCGGTTATTCTATCGCAGCGCGCCACGCATCGCCGCATCAACCACAACATCAGCCAATTTCGCTGCGGCGTTTTCGGTCTCAAACGTTGCGGCGGCGGCGCGCATGCGATTGCGCAAATCCGCGTCGGTCGCCAGAGCGAGCACCTTGTTCGCGAATTCTTCGCTATCGAGCTCGGAATCGGCCATCATTTCCGCCGCGCCGCGCTCAACGTACGCGCGCGCGTTGGTGGTTTGGTGGTCTTCGGCCGCATAGGGAAACGGCACGAGCAAAGCAGGCAACCCCAGCGCCGAAATCTCGGCGAGAGACGTGGCGCCTGCGCGCGAAATCGTGCAGTCGGCCGCACGCAGGGTTTCGGCCATGCGGTCCTGGTACGGCATCACGGTCCAGCGAGAAGCCTCTTCATCGGTCAAAGCGAGCTCTGCGCACGTCGCCTCGTATTCCTTCGGCCCCGTGATATGCACCACATACAATCCGTCAATCGCAAGCAGCTGCTTTTTAAGCGACGAGATAGCGGCGTTGATGTGGCGCGCGCCCAGGCTGCCGCCGAAAACGAGCAGCATCGTGGCATCTTGCGGAATGCCCAGCATTTCCCTGCCCTGTTCGCGTGTGGCGGAAAGCACCGAAGAACGCACCGGGTTGCCCGTGACGATGAGCTTGGATGCGTCGGCGATGTCTTTACCGGCAACCTCATAGGTGAGCGCGACGGCAGCGGCCTTCTTGCCCAAGAATTTATTCGCCATGCCCATGACGGAATTCTGTTCATGCACAACCACCGGCACGTTCAGCTGCTCGGCCGCCATGCCCACCGGAATGGACACATATCCCCCAAAGCCGACAACGGCATCGGGTCGAACTTCGCACATCCACGCCTTCGCCTTGCGGGCCGAGCGCAATATTTTCAGCGAAGAGGTGACGAGCGTATGGGGACGCTCGCGATCGAACCCCGAAGCCTCGAAAGCCACGAACGGAATGTCGGTTTGACCGACCAAGCGCGCCTCAACGCCCTGCGGCGTGCCGGCGAAAAACACTTCGTGGTCGCATTCTTGCAAAATCTCAGCCAGCGCAAGAGCGGGGTTGATGTGGCCGGCCGTTCCGCCGCCCGTAAGAACGAATTTCATCGTGAGTTCCTTCCGCTGCCGCGACGATTGGCGCCGCGCTCCATTCCAGAATCATGGCGTCGCGACGCCCGCGAGCCCAAAGAAGCATTTCCCTCTGGGCGAGACGAGCCTCGCGAAGCGTTTCTCGATGCGCCGCCGCGCGGAGCCATAAGGCCGCCAAACGGGTCGCCATGAGAGTGCCTCGAACGAGCCGGGGCATCGACGACGGGCGCCGATTCAGACGAAGAGAAGCGCGAACACGCTGGCGGTTCGTCTTCCACGCGAATATAGTTCAGGTTCGCTCGACGTCGCTCGGCGCTCGCGCGATGCGGCGTAAGCGCTTCTTCGCCCGCCACACGCGAAACCGACATGATGATACCCACCATCAAAAGCGACGCCACAACCGACGATCCGCCTGACGAAATGAACGGCAGGGGCTTGCCCGTCGTGGGGAACAATCCCGTAGCGCAAGCCATATTCAAAAACGCCTGGCCCACAAGCATGCAGGTAAGGCCGCCGGCAATCATCGTGCCGAAGTCGTCGGCGGCGCGCTTGGCAATAAGCAAACCGCACACGAGCACCGCCACAAAAAGCGCGATGACGAACAGCGCGCCAACAAGACCGAGTTCCTCGCCGATAATCGAGAAAATGAAGTCGGTTTCAGCCTCGGGCAAATACAAGAACTTCTCGCGAGAATTGCCCAAGCCAACGCCCAGAATGCCGCCTTCGGAAAACGCGAAGAACGAGCGAATCATCTGGTAGCCCGTATCGTACTGGTCGCTCCATGGGTCAAGCCATACCGAAACGCGGTCGGCGCGATATCCTGCGATGCCGAATACGCCGCCCACCACGACAGCTATGCCGAGCACGGCAACGAAACGCCCAGGAAGCCCGCCGAGCCACATAACCACGAACGCTCCCACAAGAATGACGACGGCAGAGCCCATGTCCGACTGCGTTTTGTACAAAAAGAGAAGCGGGAGCAAGACAAGCGCAAAAGCGGCAATGAGCGCCTGTTTCATATCGCGAATCTGATCGCGATATTCAAGAAGCACCTTCGCCGCAGCCACCACAAGCATGATTTTGGCGAATTCCGTCGGCTGCACGCTGAAACCACCGATATAAATCCAACGCGTGGCGCCAAGAATATTCGTGCCAATAACAGGAACGGCCAAAAGCAGAGCGGCGCATATGCCCCAAAACACCCAAAAGTAGGGGCCGCCCTGCAACGATCGGTAATCGCGCGTATACACGAACAGGGCCAGAGCAGAGCCGAACACGACGAATATCGCCTGCTTCACAACGTACGAGGTAGCCGACTCGCCATTGTGGATCGCCTCAACCGTCGATGCCGAAAACACCATGACAATGCCGATGAGCACAAGCAGGACAACCGCGACCAGAAGGCCCAAACGCGGCATCATGATGTCGGCGGGCACGCTGCCCCGTGCGCCGCCTCTTCTATTCAATTCAGGGAAGCCGGCAGACGAGCCGGCACGCGTCGCTCGAGCCACCGGCTACAACCTAGCGGGCATTGCTAGCACGAAACGCAACGAGCTGTTTGAAGACTTTGCCGCGGTGCTCGAACGAGTCGAACTCGTCAAACGACGAACAGGCAGGAGAAAGCACGACCTCATCGCCGGGCTGAGCCATGGAAATCGCCGTATCGAGCGCGTCTTCCATATGCTCGGCGCGAACATGTTCCACGCTCGCGTTCGAGAACGCATCGAAGAAGCGCTCGCCCGCCGCGCCAAAGCACACCACAGCCTTGCATTTCGCGTCGCACGCCTCAACGAGCTCGTCAAGGTCGGTTCCCTTGTCGTTGCCGCCGAGCAAGAAAACGGCGGTGTGAGGAGCAAACGCCGAAAGCGCCTTCAGCGTGGCGTCCACGTTGGTCGCCTTGGAATCGTTCACGAACTTCACGCCGCCGATTTCGCCGCACGGCTCCAGGCGATGTTCGAGCGGCTTAAAGGACACGAGGCCCTCGCGCACCTGAGCGGCGTCAACGCCGCACGCAAGCGCGGCCGCAGCCGCCGCGAGCGCGTTGGACACGTTATGCTCGCCCTTAATCAGAAGATCGCCTTCGCCCACGAGCTCCACTTCTTCGCCCTTGAAATCGACGCGCAGCATATTGCCATCGAGGAATGCGGCGTTTTCAGACCCGCAAGCCTCCTTCATGGAATGGTCGATGCCCGCGGCGCACCCTACGGGAATGTAGTCGAAAGCTCGCTTGGGGTCGTTCTTGAATTCCTTCACGCAATCACGCGTCACATCGCACACGGCGTCGATGACGAGCGTGCCCTGATTCTTGCCCAGATTCGCATACACCTGCTTTTTCGCCTCGGCATACGCCTCGAACGTCATGTGCCAATACAAATGGTCGGGCGTGATGCTGAGCAGCACGGCGACCTCGGGCGCAAACGCCTGGCAGCTCGCCAGCTGGAACGAGCTCGCCTCGCACACATACACGTCGGCCTCGCCGTTGCCCACGGCCTCGATGCACGTATTGCCGATGTTGCCCACGGCGGCAACGCGCTCGCCGGCGCACTTCAAAATATGCGTGATAAGCGACGTCGTGGTAGTTTTGCCATTGGTTCCCGTCACGGCAACCCAACGACTATCTGCAGGGCTTTCGCGCCAAGCGAATTCCACCTCGGAAATGACCTCAGTCGAAGCTGCCTTCGCATTTTCGTAAAAACGGGAGAACTGGGAAATGCCCGGGCTCACGATGCACACGTCATACGTGTCTTTGAACGTATACATGTCAAACACCACATGCGCGCCAAGCGCCTCGCAACGCGCGGCGAACTCGAGCGCGGCATCGTTTTTCTCGCCAGCCGCGATGGTCACGCTCTTCACGCGGCCGCCGAGCAAATTCAGGCAATACGACGCAGCGGCCTTGCCGCTTTTGCCCAAACCCAGAATAAGCACGTCGCCCCAGCACGTTGGCGCGGCCTTGGTTCCTTCGATGATAGAAGCGCCCATGACACTATCCCTTTCCGTCGGCGTTTAAGCGACCATGCCCATGACGATGGGCTGAATGAAGAACAGCACGAAGCCGAAACCGGCAAGCGCGCCCGAAACAATCCAGAATCGAATGACGACCTTCGTTTCGCTCCAGCCCTTCTTCTCGAAGTGGTGGTGCAAAGGCGCCATAAGGAACAAGCGCTTTTTCGTGCGCTTGTAATGCACGACCTGCAGAATAACCGAGCACGCCTCAGCAACGAACAGACCGCCGATGATGAGCGAGAACACTTCGGTTTTCGTAATGATGGCGATGCAGGCAAGCGCCGAGCCCAGCGCGAGCGACCCTGTGTCGCCCATGAAAATGTCGGCGGGATACGCGTTGAACCACAAAAAGCCCACGCATGCGCCCGCCATGGTGGCGGCGAACACGGCCATGGGAAGCATATTCTCGCGATACGCGATAGCAGCCATGACGATCATTACAACCATGACCGTTCCGGCGGCCAAGCCATCGAGGCCATCAGTCAAATTCACCGCATTGGACATGCCGATGATGAGCAAATAGCAGAACACGAGGTACAGCCAGGGGATATCAAGCGAGCCATCGGGGCAGATGGGGCACGGAATAGACGTGGTGAGCACGCCGAAATTCCACGGCTGCAAAAACGGGATTTGCACGGTGGGGGCAATGCCGAGCCAATTAACAACATAAAGCGTGAACAGCGTGGCGATGGCGAACTGGCCGATGAGCTTGCCTTTAGGCGTCAAGCCCAAAGAGCGCTCATGGATAACCTTTTCGGCATCGTCGAACAAGCCCAAAGCCGCGGTGCACAGCGTCGCAAGAAGCGCCGCGACGAAGCCCCACGAAGGAGGCACCACCAAAAGCACGGTAATCACAATGGCGATGAGCATAATGACGCCGCCCATGGTAGGCGTGCCTTGCTTCACCAAATGGCTTTGCGGGCCGTCGGCGCGCACCTGCTGACCAATATGCGTGCGGGTGAGGAGGCGAATCCAGGCCGGCATGAGCGCCATGGTCAAAGCCGTGGCGACGATGAAGCCCAGAAACACCAGAAACGACGGGTATGCGGAAAACAGCGAGCTCAGCATTATTCGATGATCCCTTCAACGACTCGATCAAGGCCCATATAGTGCGAGGCTTTCACCAATACGGCGTCGCCTTCGGAAATGGTTTTCGAAACGTAGGCGAGCGCCTCGTCGGCGTCGTTCACGCACACGATATGCTCACGCGGCATGCCAGCCTCTTCGGCGGCGCGGGCCATGCCCCGCGACAGGTCGCCCGTGCACACGAGAACATCGATGCCCGCCTCGGCCGCGACGCGACCGGCCTTCGCGTGGCCCTCGACGCTCGATACGCCGAGTTCGCCCATATCGCCAAGCACAGCAATGCGACGGCCCGCGGTCTCATACGACGCAAGCGTGGCAAGAGCGGCGCACATCGATTCGGGAGCGGCATTGTAAGCGTCGTTGAACACCACGGCTCCGCACTTCGCGCGCACGAGTTCGGCGCGGCCCGATTCGGGCTGAGCCTGAGCAAGGGCTGTTGCGACTTCGGAAAACTCCATGCCCGCCGCTATGCATACCGCCGCGGCGCCACATGCGTTCGAAACGTTTTGCGCGCCGCGCAAAGAAAGCGCCACCTGCTCGCGGCAACGCTCGCCGCCCACAAGCGCGCCACGCGCGCACAATTCGAATCGCGGACGGCCTTCGGAGTCAATCGTGACATTTTCGGCCCACACGGCGCTGTCGGCAGCCCATGCGCCCAAAGAGGCATCGGGCTCGCCGAGCGCGGAAAACGCGCATACATTCACGCCGCGCTCGACAAGGCGCGCATGCTCGGCCATAAACGCCGATTTATCGCAGGCGGCATTCAAAAACGCCCAGCCGCCCTCGGGCAGCGCATCGAGCAGCTCCGCTTTCGCGAGCGCGATGTTGTCACGCGTTTTCAGATATTCCAAATGGGATGTGCCCACGATGGACACGACACCCAAGTTCGGCTTCGCCATGGCGGCGAGGTGCGCGATTTGGCCCGGGCGATCCATGCCCATCTCAACGACGAGCATCTGGGTCGACGCGGGCGCCGTGAGCACCGTATAGGGGGCACCGAGCTCGTTGTTGAAGTTGCCCTTCGTCGCCCAGGTTTCATATTTCGTAGAAAGGATGTCGCGCACGAGGCCTTTGGTGGTGGTCTTCCCCACCGAGCCGGTGACTCCAATCACCGTGGCGGAAAGCGTTGCACGCCATGCGGTGGCGATTTCGGCAATCGCTTCCGCCGTATCGGCAACCTTGAGCACGCAAGCGCCGGCGGCATGGGCCGCCTCAAGCACCGCATCGTCAAGCTCACGCGTGCACAGCACTGCCACGGCGCCCGCCTCGATCGCGGAAACCGCAAAGGCGTGACCATCGACGCGCTCGCCGACGATGGCTGCGTACACGAAGCCCGGTTTCACCTCGCGAGAGTCCCACGTAAGGCCCAAGACCGCACCATCGCGGCTCTCGGGCTCCACGAGCACACGAGCATCGCATGCCTCAATTACACGTCCTATTTCGAGTTCCATTCAATCCACCTCAACGGAATCGCTTAATCAGGCAAAACGCCGCACGAAGGCGGCGTTTACTTCTGCGCGATTTTATATCGGCTACTTGCTTCGGTCATTATATCTTTAAACACCTCGCACGTATTTCGCTCGTAAGGCACATGGTTCACACCGACAAAACACACCAGATTCGAAGTCGCGTTTGGCAGGAAACCAACAAAGTCGAGGTTATACATGTTCTTCACGTAGGAGCCCGTATCGTCGGCGTATTCCGCCGTACCGGTTTTGCCCGCCGTCGTATAGCCTTCGACAGCAGCCGTTTTGCCCGTGCCGTTTTCCACAACGCCTACCAGCATGTCGGTAAGCGGCGCGATGGCATCGGTGTTGTCGATGATCTGCTCGCTATCCCACGTGACCTCCTCTCCCGAAGAGGGCTTCGAGATAAGGAAATGCGGCGTATGGGCAACGCCAGCGCCACTCGCGATGGCCCCATAAAAGCGCGTGATCATAAGAGGGCTCAACGAAATGCCCTGGCCAAACGTTACGTTGTATGACTGAATGAGCGACCACGTGCTCACGTTGGTCAAATAGCCTTCAGCTTCGCCGGGGTAGTCTACGCCCGTAGCATCATTGAGGCCGTATTTGCGAATCTTGTCATACAAGCCGTTGAAGCCCAAATGTTGTTGCACGAGAAGCGACGTGCCGACGTTCGACGATTGAGCGAGCACCTCGGCCGCGGTCATCGTAGTTGCAGCGCGTTCGTGGGCGTCAGAGATTTTGTACTCGTCCGCCTCAAGATATACCGGGCAGTCCACCGTAGTTTGGGCGGTAATGCCGCCCGCCTCAAGCATCGCGCAGAATGACGCGGTCTTGAAAATGGAGCCCGGCTCGAACTGCGTGGTAATAGCTTTCACCGACGTAGCGCCCTCTTCGATGTTGCTGCGGTCGGAGGGATCCAAATAAGGCGTTGAGGCGATGGCGATAATGTCGCCCGAATCGGCGTCGTAAAGCACGGCTGAACCGTCTTCACCGCCAATGTCGCTCACGCCCTTTGCAAGGCGCTCTTCGACATATTGCTGCATGTCGATATCGATAGAAAGAATGATGTCTTGGCCATCTTTGGCGGGCTCGTCAACTTCGGTGCCACCTGGAATAGGCATGCCGTATGCTCCCTGCTGCAGCACGAGCTTGCCCGGCTCACCTTTCAAAATGCTGTCGTAATACAGTTCAAGACCGGTTTGGCCGTTGCCGTCGACATCGACCAAACCAAGAATTTGGCCCGCGATGCTGCCATACGGATACACGCGCTTCATATCGTCAAGGAAATAAATGCCATCGAGGCCGAGGCCTTGTACCTCTTCGCCTTTATCTTGGTCAACTTTGCGCTTCACGTATGCGAACGTGGTGTTTTCGGTCGAAAGGGCGCCTTCGTAGATGGACGCGTCGCCGCCAAGCACGCCGGCAAGCTTCTCGGCCGTGCTTTTCACGTCGGTGATTTCTTTCGGATTGCAATAGATGGTCGTCGCCTGCACGTCGGAGGCGAGCACTTTGCCATTGCAGTCGTAGATCGTGCCGCGGCGAGGCGAGAGCTCAACCGACACCGTGCGCGAATTGGCGGCCTGGGTGCTGTAATCGTCGGCAAGAATGATCTGAAGCTGGACGAGACGTCCTACGAGCAACAAAAGGATGATTCCAAAAAAAACCAGGAGCACCCTAAAGCGATTTGAGCCGAAGGAATATTTCGGCGCCTGACGGCGCGCGTCGCGAGACACGAAGCGCACCTAGCCTTGGCTTGCCATAGAAGACAAGCTTCCGGAAAGCGAAAGGTTGCCCGAAGCGTCGGTCGCAACGACGTCGGCGCCAAGCTCGATGCTTTCGGTAGCGGCAGGCGCCGCCATTCCGAGGCCCTCAGCCGCGGAGCGAATGTGCGTGGAGTTGGAAAGCTGGCTCTGCTGCACCTCAAGATCGTTGCCGAGCGTGCGCTCGTTGGCGATTTGCGTGGAAAGCTCATCGGTTGCAATAGTCGTGGTTACGCTCGCCGCGGAAAGAAGCACACGAGCGCATGCGAAAATCGCGATAACGATCGCCACGGCGAATACAACGCCCACCACGCCAAAAATGCTCTCGGGCACACCGGCATGATTGACGCCATTGCGGCGTCCGGGCATGACATTGACATCGGGGTTGCCCTGCCTGCGCAAATCGGGCGCGGCAGAACCATGGACATAGGCCGGCTGGGAGGCGCGGTATGAATCGTATTGTCTCATGCCTGCCTCCTTTCTGTGTTTATGCTGCGTTTACAGTCGGCGTATCGACCATCTAGGCACCAGAGCGCCTATCTGATCTTTTCCGCAACGCGCAGCTTGGCGCTGCGGGCGCGGGGGTTAACTTCAATTTCCGCCTCGGTGGGCAGAATGGGTTTGCGGGTAATCACTTTCAACGCGGGATTCGCGCCGCACACGCACACCGGAAAACCGGGAGGGCATGTGCATTTCTTCGAATGCTCGGCGAAAGCTTCCTTCACCGCCCTATCTTCCAGAGAGTGATAGCTGATGACCGCGATGCGACCGCCGGGATTCAACCACCGAATGGCGGCATCAAGACCTCGACGGAGCACGGTAAGCTCGCCGTTCACTTCGATGCGAAGCGCCTGGAACGTTCGCTTGGCGGGATGCCCGCCAGCGCGACGCGCCGAAGCGGGAATGGCCGCTTTAATAATGTCCACGAGTTCGCCCGTCGTTTCGATGGGGTGGCTCTCGCGGCGCTCCACGATGAATTGCGCAATGCGACTCGCCCACTTCTCGTCGGAGTAGTCGCGAATGATCCGGGTGAGCTCTGCTGCGGATAAGGTGTTGACGAGCTCTGCTGCGGTTATGGTTTGTCTACCCGGGTCCATTCGCATGTCCAGCAAGGCGTCTTCCCTGAACGAAAAGCCACGCTGCGGGAGGTCGAGTTGCGGTGAGGAAACGCCGAGGTCGAACAGAATCGCATCGATTCCAGGGACCTGCGCTTCCACCAGCAATTCATCCAAGTCGCCGAAGTTTCCGCGAAGCAGCATGACCTCGCATGCGTTTTCGGTGGAAGCCGAAGAGAGGCGCTTCTTGGCGGCAGCCAAGGCCATTTCGTCCTGGTCGATGCCGATAAGAAGGCCGCCCTCCCCAAGCCGTTTGGCGACTTCGGAAGAATGCCCTGCTCCGCCGAGCGTTGAATCCACGAACGTGTGCTGCGGTTTAAGGTTCAAGTGCTCGAGGCACTCGGCAAGCAGGACCGGTGTATGCCTGTATTGGTTTGTCATTTCTTCCACGTCAGAACTCCTACGAATAGAGCAGGGCATCAAGATCGATGCTCGCCAGCAGGTTTTCACGACGCGTGGTATCCCAAATGTCGAAGTGGCTGCCAGCGCCAACCAGGGTGACTTCCTTGTCGATGCCCGCGCGCTCGCGCAAGCTCTGCGGCAAGGTGATGCGGCCCGCAGAGTCCATGGTCACCGGAGTCGCATTGCCACGAAGGATGCTATTCAGCAACATGTGCTCACGCTTGTTGGGGTCAAAGCCACCGCGTTTTTCAAACAAGGTGTCGATCCATACGTCGAAAGCTTCGTTGGTATACACCGACAGAAACTCGTTTCGCGCATCGGGAACAACGACCATTTGGGTTTCCTCGGTCAGAAGCTTGCGAATAGACGACGGCAAAGACAGACGCCCCTTGGCATCGAGCTTATGACGATATTCGCCATTGAGCCCAGCCATGGACACCTCCTTTGTTCGTTGTTATTCGCGCGTTTCGTAACCGGTGCCGCCATTTTATCCCACTTTGCCCCACTCCACAACAAATTCGCCCCCAATCCCTCCCCCATCGCCCCCTTCCTTCCCCTCCACTTCCACCCCCTTTTTCTCTACCGGCGCAGGACCTCAAAGCTATTTCGCGCAAAATAAAAAGCGGAGCACAACATCTTGTGCTCCGCTTTGCGCGAACGATGAAAAAAGTCAGTGGGAGAAAGTGGGAAAAATTTTTACCGAATGCACCCGAATTCCGAAAAAACGAGTGCGAATGTGACGAACATGTGGGCGCAGAAGGCGCTTGAGGCCAAATCGAGGTCGAAGTGACTTGTGTAAGAAATGAAACGGCCACCATATATAGTGGCCGGCGAAAAGCGCTCTTTCCTCGTGACGCACCGCACGTTGGGGCTATGCGCGAGGATGTGCCGAAAGGTATTCCTCGCGAATGTGAGCGCGGCTGACATGCGTGTAGATTTGCGTGGTTGAAATATCGGAATGCCCAAGCATTTCTTGAATGGCGCGCAAATCGGCGCCGCCCTCGAGCATATGGGTCGCGAAGCTATGACGAAGCATATGCGGATGCAAATCGGCGATGCCCACCGCTTCACCTGCATGCGCCACAATGCGATGCACCGCCTGACGCGTCATGCGCGCGCCTCGGGCATTCAGAAATACCGCCGGCGAGCCTTTGCCTTTCAGGGAAAGCTCCGCACGAGAACCGCCGTATGCGTACGCTTTCAGCGCCGTCTCGGCCGTTCCCGAAATTGGCACGAAGCGCTCGCGCGAGCCCTTGCCGAGCACGCGCACCACCCCGCCGGCGAAATCAATGCAGCCCATATCGAGGCTCACGAGTTCGCTTGCACGCAAACCGCAGCCATACAGAATCTCGAGCATCGCCTTGTCGCGCTGCGCTCGGGGACCCTCACCGAAAGGTTGGTCGAGCAACGCATTGATTTGGTTGACGGAAAGCGCATCGGGCAAACGATCGGGCCTTTGGGGCAGAGAAATCGATTCTGCCGGGTTCGTTTGCACCAGCTCATCTGAAACAAGAAAGCGATGGAAGCCCTTCACCGCCGAAACGCGGCGGGAGATAGTCGACGCGGCATACCCCCGTTCGACCAGGTCGGACTCATAGGCGACGATATCGGCTCGCGATACGTCGCATGGCGCAAGCACGCCGCAGCCAAGAAGAAACGCGAAGTAATCGCGCAAATCAGACTCATACGCCGCAAGCGTGAGGCGAGACGACCCACGCTCAACGCCCAAATGCGCCACATAGTCGCGGGCGTATTGAAGAAAGGGGCGCGCTGCCGCATCCGTGTCATCGAGACTGTATATGAAAGATTCCTTTGGCATAAGCAAAAGTATACGGCAGATTCATCGGTCATAACACAAGCCCATCGCCCATCGCCCGTCCAATCCCGCGAAAGACAAGGGGCCCATCAAAAATGCTGCACACACGCGCGATTTGTGAAATCGATTCGCGCACATCTCGGCCAAAACACCGCAACGGCAACTACGCAGGCGCGCATTTTGCCCGAACGTTTCCATGGGCTCGACGAACCCTGCGCATGCAAAGAAGGCATCGACCCGAATCGATGCCTTCTGAGGCAAACACGATTTCTATCCTCCGCCCTAAAAAAGAGGAGCGCCGCGCCAAGCGATCGCTCCTCATTCTTTTTAGGCCTCAGGTTTTTATTCCTCGTCGCGATGTTTGAGCGCGGCGGCAACGAAACCGTTGAACAACGGATGGGGTTTGGTGGGACGGCTCTTGAATTCGGGGTGGGCCTGGCTCGCCACGAACCACGGATGGTTCGGCAGCTCGATCATCTCGGTAAGACGGCCATCGGGCGAGACGCCGGAAATCACCATGCCGGCCTCTTGGAGCTTGCCGCGATACTCGTTGTTCACCTCGTAACGATGGCGATGGCGCTCATAGATGACCTCTTCGCCATAGATATCGAATGCCTTGGTGCCCTTTTCGAGCTTGCACGGGTACGCGCCCAAACGCATGGTGCCGCCCTTTTCGTCGATATCTTTCTGGTCGGGCATAATCGAAATAACCTGATACTCGGCGTTCTCATCGAACTCCGAAGACGTCGCACCCGACAGGCCGACAACGTCGCGCGCGAACTCGCACACGGCAGCTTGCAGGCCCAAGCAAATGCCGAAGTAGGGCACGTTGTGCGTGCGAGCGTAACGCGCAGCTGCGATTTTGCCCTCAAAAGCGCGCTGGCCAAAACCGCCCGGCACCAAAATGCCGTCCATGGCGCCAAGCAGCTCTTCGGCAGTTTCGTCGTCAACCTTTTCCGCATCAATGAGGTTCAGGTTCACGTTCACGCCATTTGCCACGCCCGAATGATGGAGCGCTTCCATAATGGAAAGATACGCATCGGGAAGCTTCACGTATTTGCCCACGATGGCAATGTTCACTTCGCCCTCGCAATCGGCCTGCGCCGAGAGGAACTTGCGCAACGGAGTGAGGTCGACGTCTTCCACGGGAAGGCCCAGCTTCGCGAGCACCTTCTCGTCGAAATGCTGGTCATGCAGCGCGAGGGGCACCGAATAAATGCTCGGCGCGTCAATGCACGCGAGCACATTGCCCGGGTCAACGTCGCAGAACAGGGCGATTTTGTCGCGAACGCTCGAGGAAATCTCGTGGTCGCTGCGGCATACGATGAAGTCGGGCTGCACGCCAACGCTGCGCAGCTCTTTGACGGAATGCTGCGTGGGCTTGGTTTTCACCTCGTGAGCCGCGGCGATGTAAGGAACCAGCGTCACATGCACGAAAATCACGTCGCCGGGTTCTTTTTCCTTCTTGAACTGGCGAGCAGCCTCGATGAACGGTTGGCTCTCGATGTCGCCCACCGTGCCGCCGATTTCGGAAATAACGATATCGGCGTTCGTTTGGCTTGCGATGCGATAGAGGCGCTCTTTAATAGCGTTGGTCACATGAGGAATAACCTGCACGGTGCCACCCAGGAAATCGCCGCGACGCTCGCGGGCGATGAGGCTTTGATAGATAGAGCCTTGGGTGAAGTTGGAGTCGCGCGTGAGGCTTTCGTCGATAAAGCGCTCGTAATGGCCCAGGTCAAGGTCGCCTTCATGGCCATCGTCGGTCACGAACACCTCGCCATGCTGAAACGGGCTCATCGTGCCCGGGTCGACGTTGAGGTACGGGTCGATTTTCTGCATGGTCACATGGTATCCGCGGGCTTTCAAAAGATGCCCGAGCGATGCCGCCGTAATGCCCTTGCCTAACGACGAAACCACGCCGCCCGTCACGAAAATGTGCTTGGCCATGATGCTCCTTTGCGCTTGTCGTGCCTTCTTTTTACGACATGCGCTGCACCAAAATACGCTTGCGCGCAAGCACATGCCTCACTCAAACGTTGTTCTATTTTACGCGCGCGGCGCCAAGAGCCGCACGCGATTGCAAAGGAATGCGGTGTTTTTACATGGCGGAAACACAGTCGCCCACACGCGTTGCGCAGAGCGCTAAAATAAGTCGTTCATGCATACGCACGCTTCGCGTGCCACGTCCAGATTACCAGGAGGCTTTATGCGCATCGGTTTCGACAATGACAAATATATCGCCCTGCAGGCGGAGCATATTCGTGAGCGCATCGGCCAGTTCGGTGGAAAGCTGTACCTCGAGTTCGGTGGAAAGCTCTTCGACGACCATCACGCAAGCCGCGTTTTGCCAGGCTTTCAGCCCGACAGCAAAATTCGCATGCTCAAGCAGTTCGCCGACGACGTGGAAATCATCGTCGCAATCAACGCGAACGACATCGAGAAAAACAAGATGCGCGGCGACTTGGGCATCACCTACGACGAAGACGTGCTGCGCCTGCTCGATATTTTCGCGAACATGGGCTTCGCCACGGCTGGCGTCGTTATCACGCGCTACGAAAACCAGCCTTCCGCCGCGGCATTCCGTCAGAAGCTCTCGTCGCTCGGCGTGAAGAGCTATCTGCACTACCCTATCGCTGGCTACCCCTACGATATCGCACGCATTAATTCCGATGACGGTTTCGGCAAAAACGAATTTGTGGAAACCACGCGGCCGCTCGTCGTGGTAACCGCACCTGGCCCGGGCTCGGGCAAGATGGCCACCGCTCTGTCGCAGCTCTACCATGAGCACAAGCGCGGCGTTGAGGCCGGCTATGCTAAATACGAGACGTTCCCCATTTGGAACCTGCCGCTAAAGCACCCCGTGAACGTCGCCTACGAAGCCGCAACGGTCGATTTGGACGACGCGAATGCGATTGACCCGTTCCATTTGGAGGCGTACGGCGTCACAACCGTGAACTACAACCGCGACATCGAGATTTTCCCCGTTTTGAAGAGCATGCTCGAGGGCATTTTGGGCGAAAGCCCCTACCAGTCGCCCACCGATATGGGCGTGAATATGGCCGGCCTCGCCATTTGCGACGACGACGCATGCCGCGATGCCGCGAAGATGGAAATCGTGCGCCGCTATTTCACCGCCGCCGTTGACCAGCGCCGCACGGGCACGCATCTCGACCAGGTGCAACGCCTCGAGCTGCTTATGAACCAGGTGGGGGTTGACGCGAACTTCTCGCCTGCCCGCAAAGCGGCGCTTCTGAAGGAAGAGGCGACCGGGGCACCCGCAGGCGCCATGGTGCTGCCCGATGGCCGAGTGGTCACCGGCAAAACCTCCAACCTGCTTGGCGCGGCATCTTCCCTGCTCATGAATGCCCTGAAGGGCGTTTCGGGCGTTGACGAAGACCTGTTCGTCATTTCCGACGAGGTCATCGAGCCCATTTGCAAGCTGAAGAAGAACACTCTGCACGCGAACAACCCTCGCCTGCATTCCGATGAAACGCTGCTTGCGCTTTCCGTGAGCTCCGCAACCGACCCCGTAGCCAAAGAGCTCATCGACCACGCCGGCGACCTGCACGGCTGCGATGCATTCTTCAGCGTGATTATTTCGGAAACCGACGAGAGGCTCTACCGCACGCTCGGCATCAACGTGTGCTGCGAGCCAAAATACGAAAAGCGCCGCTTCTTCCATAAGTAAATTGCCAGTGGCAATTTACTTCCCCAATTTCTGCGCCCGAGCGGGCGCCCACCTGCCCAAAGCCATATCGAGCCACAAAAAATGCCCGCATCGCTGCGGGCATTTTATTCTACTGTTTGCGATCGTCGCGGAAGAACACCCTCGACGCTTCGGCGTAGAATCCATCGCTCTTATAGCGCAGCAGAATGGTGGGATTGTTGCTCTTGCGCACCAGAACGCGATCGATAGGCTCATCGAGAATCACGATCTCGCCATCGACGAAGTAGCTCGCCTCGCGGCTTTCGGGATTCTTCGACAGGTCGATTTCCACAATGTCGCTCGGACCGGTAATAACCGAACGAGAAAGCAGCGTATGCGGCGCCAGGGGCACAACAACCAAGCCGCGGAACTCAGGCGAGCACAAAGGACCGCCCGCAGAAAGCGCATAAGCGGTAGAGCCCGTCGCCGACGAAACGACCAGGCCGTCGCCGCGCATATCAACCACATGCGTTCCAGCGATGTTGATGCCAAAATCAATGATGCGGCCCAACTCGCCGCGTGTGACCGAGAACTCATTCAACGCGAAACGGCTTGCGACCTGAGTCTCGCCGCTCCACAGCTCAATATGCAGGCTCGAGCGCTCTTCGCGCACCACATCACCCGCAAGCGCAGCCGCGACAATGGGAATCACGCCATCCTTGGAGGAATTCACGAGGAAGCCCAAGTGACCGAAATTGATACCCAAAATAGGCACGCGATGCTTGCCCACGAGACGGGCAGCGCGAAGCATGGTTCCGTCGCCGCCAAGGGAAACAACCATGTCGAACGACTTCACATCGATGTCGTCGCACATGTCGATGACCGACTCGATGGAAAGCGGCATGGAATCGAGTTCGGTATGCCCAATTCCCTGCGACTCCAAATACGTCGCAAGCATCATCGACGCATCGATGGCCTCGGCGTTGGAGTTGTTGCGGATAATCAGGATGTTCATGGTGCCTCGTTTCACGATTTGTACCGCGCGCGCTATGATTGCGGTTGATTTGCAATCGACTTTAACCGCATTAGTATACCCAAACATTAAGGGCAACATGACTACTACGAGCAATTCCATAACGAACGAACCCAACGAAAGCGCGGAAGGCGCTGCCTCCGACGTCGCAAACGTCGGATCGTCTGCTGCTCTTATTTCATTCTTCGTCATTATTTCGCGCATCACGGGTTTCATGCGCACGTGGGCGATGGCATTCGCCCTGGGCTCCACCATGCTCGCAAGTTCCTATCAAGTGGCGAACAACCTGCCCAACATGCTCTATGAGCTCGTCGTGGGCGGCATGCTGGTAACCGCATTTCTGCCCGTCTACGTTTCGGTAAAAGACAGGCTCGGCGTTAAGGGCGGCAACGAATACGCGTCGAACCTGCTTTCGCTCACCTTCATTGTGCTTGGTTTCGTCGCGCTGCTCTGCACCATTTTCGCGCCGGCGCTCATTTACACCCAAAGTTTCATGAACGACCAGTCGACAATGGGCGATGCCATCTTCTTCTTCCGATTCTTTGCAATGCAAATTGTGTTCTACGGTATCTCGACCATCGTAAGCGGCCTGCTCAATGCCTCGCGCGATTACCTGTGGTCGTCGGCCGCGCCCATCTTCAACAACATCATCGTAACCGTGACTTTCGTCGCCTACGCCTTTGTGGCTCCGAGCAATCCCGAGCTCGCAAAGTTCATCATCGCCATAGGCAACCCGCTTGGCGTGTTCATGCAAATGGCCATTCAGCTGCCGGCACTGCGCCGAAACGGCATCAAATTGCGCCCGCATGTCGACTTGCATGACCCGGCGCTCAAGGAAACGCTTTCGATTGGCGTGCCCGCCGTCGTGGTTATGACCGCCGGCCTCGTGATTGTCTCCGTTCAGAACTCGGCCGCCTACGGCTGCCTCGACAACGGACCTTCCATCATTGCGTATGCGCGCCTGTGGTTCACTCTCCCCTACGCCTTCCTCACAGTGCCCATCACCACGACCATGTTCACCGAAATCTCGCACATAATCGCAAGGGGCGACACCGATTCCTTCAAACGCGGCGTGGTCTCGGGCAGCAAGCAAATCCTGTTTTTCATGCTGCCGTTCATGCTCTACCTCATTGTGTTTGCGGAACCCCTGGTCACGCTTTATCACATCGGCGCCTTCACGCAGGAAAACATCTGGCAAATTGCAAGCTATCTCATCGTGCTTTCAATTTCGCTGCCGTTCTATGCAGTGAACACCTATTTGCAGAAGGCGTTTTCCGCGTTGCGCGCAATGAAGCCCTATTCAGGCCTTATGCTGTGCGCATCCGTTTTGCAGATTGTGTTCATCATGGTATTTTCAACGCCGGCCGCAGGCTCTCTCAACCTCGGCATCACCGCCGTCGCCTTAAGCGAAACGGTCTTCTACGTCGTGCTCGATGCAGCATGCTTCGCATACCTGCGCCATCGACTTGGCGCGTTTGGCTTTGGCGGTATGGTTGCATCAGCCGTTCGTTCGTTCGCGCTCGGCGCTGCAGGAGCTTTCGCGGGATGGCTCGTGATGCAAGCATGCATGGTGGTGGCACCCATGAATGGCTCCATCGTCAACGCCCTTATCAGCATCGTCGCAGGCGGCCTCACAGCGCTTGTCGTGACCTTCGGCATCGCCTTAAAGCTCCACCTTGAAGAAGCGAGCTTTGTGGCGAACATCGCGAACAAAATCGCAGGCAAGCTTCGCCGATAAGAGCCAAATCGACCCTCGTTCGCAAGACGAAAGCACTTCCCCGACCTGTTAAATGCTCGTAGCATTTAACAGGTCGGGCCATTAGATCACATAAGGGAATAACGGCAAAGAGACGACAGCTCCAAAAATGCCGCGCTCAATACTCGCGTACTCAATGCGCGGAGCATTCAACAGGCGGAGCCGCAGATTGCAAAGGGTAATTATCGGCAAAAGCCCGGCAGCATCACAATGCCGCCGGGCTTTATCGCGAATAAAACCTGTTTAACGCTACGAGCATTTAACAGGTTTTTGAAACGGGTCGCGTAAAGCCGGGCTCGGTCGTGAGAACCAGCGGGCCATCTTCGGTAATGGCGACCGTTTTTTCAAAATGGGCGCTTGGCTTATGGTCGCGCGTCGTCACAAGCCAGCCATCACGGCCCACACGCGTTTTACGAGTCCCCATGTTAATCATGGGCTCAATTGCCAGCACCATGCCAACCTCAAGCTCTATGCCGCTATGAGGGCGCCCATAATTAGGCACATTGGGGTCTTCGTGCATATGACGGCCGATACCATGGCCCACATAATCGCGGACAACGCCATATCCTTGCGCCTCGGCGATGCTCTGAACGGCATGTCCAATGTCGCCGAGATGATTGCCAGCACGCGCAGCCGAGAGGCCCGCCCACATGCATTTCTCAGTAGTCTCGAGCAGCATGGCAACATCACTCGATACTTTACCGATGGGATACGTCCAGGCATTATCTCCAACCCAGCCATCAACCGTAGCGCCCGTATCAATCGAAAGAATATCGCCTTCGCGAAGAATTGCCTTTGACGAGGGAATGCCGTGCACGACCTGATCGTTCACCGAGGCACAAATGGAACCAGGAAAGCCGCCATAGCCCTTGAAGGCTGGGATTCCTCCTTCAGCACGAATGAGCGTTTCAGCCAATTCATCGAGCTCGAGCGTCGACACGCCTGGCTTTGCCGCCTCGCCCACTTTGCGGAGCACATAGGCGGAAAGCCGTCCCGTCTCTTTCATCGCCTCAATTTCTGCGGGCGATTTCTTAATGATGTTCAGCCTCATGAAATGCCTTCTTTCAACGCATAACGCACGCCATGCTACCACAAAAGAAAAGCCCGCTCCGAAGAGCGGGCTTTAAACCATCGCATGGTGGATACGACGGTTGCAATTCAATGAAGACTACTCAGCAGCCTGATCGAAGTTGCGAGAAACGGCAGGGTCGACGGAAATGCCGACGCCCATGGTGGAAGAAACCGTGATCGACTTGATGTACTTGCCCTTGGCCGAAGACGGCTTCATGCGAACAATCTCGTCGTACACGGTGCCATAGTTCTGGGCCAGCTGCTCAGCGGTGAAGCTCGCCTTGCCAATGATGACGTGAGCAATGCCGTAGCGGTCAGCACGGTACTCGACCTTGCCGCCCTTGAGCTCAGAAATGGCCTTGGCAACGTCCATGGTCACAGTGCCGAGCTTGGGGTTCGGCATCAAGCCACGGGGGCCAAGAATTTTGCCCAGGCGGCCAACCTTGCCCATGAGGTTCGGGGTAGCCACAGCAGCATCGAAGTTAATGTTGCCAGCCTGGATGTCGGCCACGAGGTCATCGGAGCCAACGATATCGGCGCCAGCCTCGCGGGCGGCGTCAGCCTGCGCGCCCTCAGCGAAGACGGCAACGCGGACGGTTTTGCCAGAGCCGTTCGGCAGGGAAACCATGCCGCGCAGCTGCTGGTCGGCCTGACGAGTGTCAATGCCGAGACGGAAGTGAACTTCGACGGTCTCGTCGAACTTCGCAGAAGAGCATTCCTTGACGAGGTTCATGGCCTCGACAGGAGCGTAAAGCTTGTCCTTCTCGACCTTAGCGAGGGCAGCTTTGCGATTCTTGGAAAGAGACATGTCTTTCTATCCTTTCGTGGTAATGTCGGGTTTTCTTCAAACCCTTCCACTTACGTGGTGATGGCGGGTCGTGAGACCCTTCCACTTACAGTGCGTTCAAATAAACGCGATACGAAGATTACTCTTCGCGGCCAGCGAGCGCAGCAGCGAGCTTCTTGGAAGGCACATAAACCTTCTTCATCTCGCGGCCCTCGATGCGAACGCCCATGGAACGGGCGGTGCCGGCAACGATCTCCATGGCGGCCTCAATGTCGTTAGCGTTGAGGTCGGGCATCTTGATCTCGGCGATTTCGCGGAGCTGATCAAGGGACAGCGTGCCCACGGTCTTCAGCTGCGGAATGCCGGAGCCGCTCTTAATACCGAGCTTTTCCTTGATGAGAACAGCCGCCGGAGGAGTCTTGCACACGAAGGTGAAGGTCTTATCCTCATAGATGGTGATTTCAACAGGAATGATGGTGCCGGACTGCTCCTGCGTAGCGGCGTTGAACGCCTGGCAGAATTGCATAATGTTGACACCCTGAGCACCCAGAGCGGGGCCGACCGGAGGAGCCGGGTTAGCAGCGCCAGCCGGAATTTGCAGCTTAACGAAGCCGGTGACTTTCTTCTCAGCCATTGTCGTTGTTTCCTTACCTTGCCGTTTTGTTATTTCCCATACACAGCCACTGCAAGAGAAGCCCTGTCCACCCAGGCTCACAGCGGCTGGGAATAGCCAAATTAGATGGTCGCAACCTGGTCGAACGTAAGCTCGACAGGAGTTTCGCGGCCGAACATGGATACCATGACCTTGACTTTGCCAGCCTCAGGCATGACTTCGGAAATCGTGCCATCAAACTCGGCAAAAGGACCGCTCGTAACTTTGACAACCTGCCCAACTTCCAGAGAAGACGACACGGTCTTCTTGGGAGCAACAACAGACGAGCGTTTCATGATTTTGTTGAACTCTTCACGAGTCAACGGTTCGGGTTTGCCAAGGCTTCCCACGAACCCGGTAACGCCTGGAGTGTTGCGAACCGCAGCCCAGCTGCGATCGTCAAGATCCATGCGAACCAAAACGTAACCCGGGAATACCTTCTTTTCGCTCTCAACGCGACGGCCGCCTTCTTTGATTTCGGTAACCGTCTCGGTGGGAATTTCGATCCCGAATACATTGTTCTCGAGGCCCATCGTTTCAATGCGACTTTCGAGATTCGTCTTCACTTTATTCTCGTAACCGGAATAGGTGTGAAGGACATACCATTTTCTTGCCATACTAGACACCTGCTCCAATGCTCGAGATGCCTACGACGATCGGCGTAACAATGAGGTTATCGAGCACGGCGACGAAGATACCGAAGAACAGCAAAGCACCCACGACAACACCCGTCCAACGAAGGACTTCGTTTCGCGTGGGCCACGTAACGCGTTTAAGTTCAGAGCGAACCTCTTTGAGGAACTTAAAGCGCTGCTTTTTGGGCTTCGCCTTCTCGACGGCCTTCTTCTCCTGCTTAGCAGCATCGGCCTTTTTCTGAGCCTCAACCTCTTCAGCGGAGATGCCTTTGGCTTCGAGCTCAGCAGCTTGCGCTTTGCGCGCTTGACGCGCTGCGGAAGCTTTCGCCCTCTGCGTTTTAGACTTTTTCGCCATAGTCTCTTTTTCTCTCATACGGCTTCTTTGCGAAGAAACCGCCGAATCATCCTTGGAAATTAAATTTCCCCAAACACCAAAACAAGCAGCTTACGTACTTAAGCTGCTTGAACAAGCTGGCAGGCCAGGTAGGACTCGAACCCACAACATGCGGTTTTGGAGACCGCCGCTCTACCACTTGGAGCTACTGGCCTGTGTTCCCTATCTTATCGAGTTTCCTTATGCAAGGTGTGCTTTTTGCACCACTTGCAATATTTCTTCATCTCGAGTCGATCCGGATTATTCTGCTTGTTCTTTTTGGTCGTGTAGTTGCGGCGCTTGCACTCGGTGCAGGCCAGGGTGACCAACGTACGCATGAACTCTCCTTTAAGAAAAATCGAAATTCAGTTTGAATCTGTACACATATAACAAAGCACTCGGCTGAAGAAGTGGAGCTCGATTGCTCGAGCTCCACTCACAAGCTAACCAGTAATCAAATGGCTCTTAATAGAGTTATTTGATGATCTTGGTCACGCGGCCGGAGCCAACGGTGCGGCCACCCTCGCGGATAGCGAAGCGGAGGCCTTCCTCCATGGCGATCGGGTGGATGAGGTCACCAGTGATCTCAACGTTGTCGCCAGGCATAACCATCTCGACGCCCTCGGGCAGGTGAGCAACACCGGTAACGTCGGTGGTGCGGAAGTAGAACTGAGGACGATAGCCATCGAAGAACGGGGTGTGACGGCCACCTTCATCCTTGGTAAGGATGTAGACCTGACCCACGAACTCAGAGTGCGGGGTAACCGAGCCGGGCTTGCAGAGAACCTGGCCACGAACGATGTCCTCGCGCTTGACGCCACGGAGCAGGCAGCCGATGTTGTCGCCAGCCTGAGCCTCGTCGAGCAGCTTGCGGAACATCTCGATGCCGGTGCAGACCGTGTTGGAGGTCTCTTTGATGCCGACGATCTCCAGCGGGTCGTTGACATGCAGAACGCCGCGCTCAACACGACCGGTAGCAACGGTGCCACGGCCGGTGATGGTCATGGTGTCCTCGACAGCCATCAGGAACGGCTTGTCGACGTCGCGCTCGGGGGTCGGGATGTAGGAGTCAACAGCATCCATGAGCTCCCAAATCTTCTCCTGCCACTTGGCGTCGCCCTCGAGGGCCTTCAGAGCAGAACCACGGATGATCGGGGTGTCGTCTCCGGGGAAACCGTACTCGGTGAGGAGCTCACGGGTTTCCATCTCAACGAGCTCGATGAGCTCTTCGTCGTCGACCATGTCGCACTTGTTCAGGAAGACAACGATGTAGGGAACGCCAACCTGACGGGCGAGCAGGATGTGCTCACGAGTCTGAGCCATGGGGCCGTCGGTAGCAGCGATGACCAGAATAGCGCCGTCCATCTGGGCAGCACCGGTGATCATGTTCTTGACGTAGTCGGCGTGGCCGGGGCAGTCAACATGAGCGTAGTGACGAGCGTCGGTCTGATACTCGATGTGGGCAATAGAAATGGTGATGCCGCGCTCACGCTCTTCAGGAGCCTTGTCGATCATGTCGAAGGCAGTGAAGTCAGCGTTTGCGGTACCGTGAGAGCCGTCGTTCATGGACAGCGTCTTGGAGATAGCAGCCGTCAAAGTGGTTTTGCCATGGTCAACGTGACCAATGGTACCAATGTTCACATGCGGCTTGCTGCGCTCGAACTTCTCCTTAGCCATTATTCCTCCTCTGTGGGGGCCTTTCGGCCTCTTTTACTTCATATTAAGACACGCGCCCAAAAGGACGCGTGTTCGTTACAAATGGTAGCGGTGACTGGATTCGAACCAGTGACGCCACGGGTATGAACCGTGTGCTCTAACCAACTGAGCTACACCGCCATATAATCACGACTGCGAAAATCGCTTGGCTTTTTCTCATTGAATCAGCTCCATCGTGAATATAAGCTAAGATGGAGCCCGCGACCGGACTTGAACCGGTGACCTCTTCGTTACCAACGAAGTGCTCTACCGTCTGAGCTACACGGGCAAAACTGGTGGGCGCGCTAGGATTCGAACCTAGGTAAGCAGAGCTAACGGGTTTACAGCCCGTCCCCTTTAACCACTCGGGCACACGCCCAGTTCGCAAAGTGCTCGGATACGTTATGTGTACTTATCAAGCTGCGGCTTTTGCAGGGCGGTTTTTCTTTCCTCTCTGCAAGAGCGTGGTTATATTACCGTGACCCCCTAGTCGTGTCAAACGTTTACACGGTGCCGGGCGTATCCATACACATTTCCATCATAAGACCGCTTTGAACTGGTCTTTTTCTCGGCGTATTTCGCTCATATCGCCCGAAATTGCCAAATTGCCCAAAAATCTTTCCAAAAAAATTTTTGGCAATTTTTTTCTCCAAGACGCGAAAAAAAAGGGGGGGGGCGCTTTCCCAAGCGCCCCCTTCCCTTTCGGCAAAGCTCTGTTTCGCGTTTTTATGCCCTAAACGTCCGCCTCCATATAATGATCGAACTCATCGAGAACTTCTTTAGAGGGCTCAGCCGTGAGCTTCGAAACCACCACGATGGCGATAAGCGCGAAAATAAATCCGGGCAAAAGCTCATAGACGCCAAAGATGCCGCCGAGAGGCTTTACCCAAAGGTTCCACACAATTACAGTTACTGCACCCGTAAGCATGCCCGCAAGAGCACCCTGCCAATTCGCGCGACGCCAATACAGCGATAGAAGCATAAGGGGGCCGAAGCTCGCGCCGAAACCAGCCCATGCGTATGAAACGACTTGGAAGATCGAAGAGTTCTGGTCGAGCGCGATAATGATTCCGAAGATAAGGATGACCGTAAGCGCCACGCGCGAGACGAACATCGCCTGAGCATCGGTCGCTTTTCGATTGATGAGGCCCTTATAAAGGTTCTGCGATATAGCCGATCCGGCAATGAGCAAATAGCTCGACGAAGACGACATCGTTGCCGCGAAAATGCCCGAAACCACAAGGCCGCACACAAATGAAGGCAGCATGATTTGCGCAAGCACGACGAAAATCGATTCTGCGGCAGATGCGGTAAGGAATTCGGTGGGCAGCGCTGCACGACCCACAAGGCCGATGCACACGGCGCTCGCAAGCGACACCACAACCCAAACCGTAGCGATGATGCGGCTCTTCCTGATGTCATCGGAATGACGCGCGCTCATGAAGCGCACGAGCACCTGCGGCATGCCGAAATAACCCAAGCCCCACGCGAGGCATCCGACAATCGTCACTGCGCCGGCTCCGTATACCGTCGCTTCGCCAAACAGGGGCATGCCGTTTTCAACAACCTGTAGGCCATCGGCGCCCATAACAGGTTGCGCCGTCATAGTGGCCGAAAGGAAGCCCGGGATGTCTTGCAAAAACGCGACGGTGTTTTCCACGCCGCCCGCCATGCCGACACTGCCCACGAAAACCACCACGAGCGCGCAAATCATGATAGAACCCTGAATAAGGTCGGTCGTGCATACCGAGAGGTATCCGCCCACGAAGGTGTACACGAACACGACAAGGGCGCCTAGAATCATCATGGTGGTGTAGTCGAGCCCAAACAGCGTGGAGAAAAGCTTGCCGCACGTTACAAAGCAGCTGCCGCAATAGATGCAGAAGAACAGCAGAATGATGACGGCCGCGACGCTCATGAGAATGCGGCGATCATCATGGAAGCGGTTGCTGAAAAAATCGGGCAAAGTGATGGCGTTACCGGCAACCTCGGAATACTTGCGCAAACGTCGCGCCACGAACTTCCAATTCAGATACGTGCCAATGGCGAGGCCGATTGCGGTCCACATAGCATCGGAAGCGCCCGTGAAATAGGCAACGCCCGGCAAACCCATGAGCAGCCAGCCCGACATGTCGGACGCCTCGGCCGAAAGCGCTGTGAGCCAGGGGCCCAAGCCTCGGCCGCCAAGAAAATAGTTCTCGGACGATGAATTCGAGCGCCTTAGATAGAAAAAGCCCACCGAAAGCACGACGATGAAGTATAGGGCCATCGCAAGTATGACCTGGATGTCGCCTGATGACATCGATACCCCCTTCTAGAGCGGCACGTGCCGCAAAGTACGAAAATACCTGCCGATTATACGGTATATGCCGCGATACGTAATCAGGAGCGCTTTATTTTGGTAAAGTGGTCGGGCAAACGGCATGAACCCACATAAGGAGCGTGACATATATATGTCATACGTCGATATGTCTACCAGCGAGCTCGAAACGCTGAAAGCGGCCCTCGAAACTGAATACGCGAGCCACTGCGCGAAGGGGCTTTCTTTGAACATGGCACGTGGAAAGCCCGGATGCGATCAGCTGGCATTGAGCTTGCCCATGCTCGATGAGCTCACCTCTTCGACCGATTTAATTGCTGAAGATGGCACCGATTGCCGCAACTACGGCGTCATGGACGGCATCGCGGAAGCAAAGCGCTTGATGGGTGAAGTCATGGAGCATGACCCTGCCAATGTATGCGTGTTCGGCAATTCAAGCCTCAACATCATGTTCGACTTGGTAACCGCTGGATACACGCACGGCTATTTGGGCAGTACGCCTTGGTGCAAGCTTCCGGAAGTAAAGTGGCTCTGCCCCGTGCCCGGCTACGATCGCCACTTCGGCATTACCGAAAGCTACGGCATCGAAATGATTCCCATCTCGATGAACGAAAACGGTCCCGACATGGACGAAATCGAGCAACTTGTCGCCGAAGACGATTCCATCAAGGGCATATGGTGCGTGCCTCAATACGCCAACCCCACCGGCATCACGTATTCCGACGAAACGGTTCATCGCCTTGCGGAAATGCCCTGCGCCGCGAGCGACTTCCGCATTTTCTGGGACAACGCGTATTGCGTGCATCATCTCTACGACGACGAGCGCGAACACGTCGCCGATATCGCCGCTGCGTGCGAGGCGGCCGGCAACCCGAACCGCTATTTCAAATTCGCCAGCACGTCGAAAGTCACGCTTCCGGGCGCCGGCATCGCCGCCGTTGCCGCATCGGCCGAGAATATCGCGAAAATTAAAGCTCGCGTGGGCGTGCAAACGGTGGGCTACGACAAAATGAACCAGCTGCGCCACGTACGCTTCCTGAAAGACGCTGCTGGCGTTGATGCCCTCATGAAAAAGCACGCCGCCATCATTCGCCCAAAATTCGAATTAGTGGCGCGTATGCTTGAAGAAGGACTGAGGAATGAAGGCATCGCAACGTGGACGAACCCCGTGGGCGGATACTTCGTCAGCTTCGATGGATTGGAGGGAACCGCAAAGCGTACGGTAGAGCTCGCCAAAAAAGCAGGCGTTACTATGACGGGCGCCGGCGCAACGTGGCCCTACAAGCAAGATCCGCGTGACACGAACATTCGCATCGCCCCTACCCTGCCGCCGCTTTCCGAGCTCCAGCAAGCCATGGAAGTATTCGTATGCTGCGTAAAGCTCGCCGCCGTTGAGGTTTTACTCGCGAAATAGCTTGATCTGAGGCTTCTGTTCGCCGCTCCCTCGGCTTACTTACGACCACGGCTCGCTACCGTTCGCTTCGCTCACTATGCGCTCGCCTGGCCTCGCGTAGTTTTTAGAAGAAGAACAGGGTGAGCTCAGACGGTCTCGAGCAAGCCGAGGGAGCGGCGAACAGAAGTCCGATTTTCCTCTCTTGCAAAACAATCACGCGGCGGCTCTGCATGGCGTTGGGCTCGCTTAGGGTCGCCTGAGCTCATACTTGCCCTTATTTAAAAGCTAAGCGAAGCCAGGCAAGCGCATAGCGTAGCCCGAAGGGCGAAGCGGTAGCGAGCCGTGACCCAAAGCGAATCCAACACCATGCAGAGCCGAAAGAGCAGCAAAGGCCCAAACCGTGATGCGTCTGGGCCGTATAGAAGACGATATGAGCAGGACATAAAAACATTGAGAGCCCCTGCTGCATGCAATTCCCGTGGATTAGGCCGACAATGTGAGTGTCTGATTCAAAAGTGGCGGCCACGCCACAAGCAGGGAAAGGGGCTCTCTCATGTTGAATACTACCACCTTCGTCGGCCTCGACGTGCACGCGCGCTCGATAAAGGCCGTCGCCCTCGACGCGATGACCGGCGAGGTCCGCTCGGCCACATTCGCCTACGACGCCGCAGCCGTCGCCGAATGGGTGGGGTCCCTCGACCCTGCCGCAAAGTGCGTTTACGAGTCCGGCGTCACCGGGTTCGACCTCCAAAAGAAGCTCACGGCGCTGGGCGTCGACTGCGTCATCGGCGCGGTCTCGAAGATGATCAAGCCCCCGGCCGACCGGAAGAGAAAGAACGACCGCAACGACGCCGAGTTTCTCGCCAGGATGCTTTCCGTGGGAAACATCATCGAGGTCTGGGTTCCCGATGACGAATGCGAGGCGGCGCGCGACCTGGTGCGCGCGCTGGACGACGCAAGGGACGACCTGAAGCGCTGCAAGCAAAGGCTGTCGAAGTTCTTGCTCAGGCACGGCCTGGTCTTCAGCGAAACCACTCCCTCCGGACAAAGGAAGGGCAACTGGACCGCCGCCCATTGGGCATGGATCAACGCCATAAGCTTCAAGGAGAGGGCCGACAACGAGGTCCTCGCATACTACGTCGACGCCGTGAGGCAGAAGCTGAAGGACAAGAGGCGGCTCGAGGCCCTCGTCAAGGACGAGGCCTCCAAGGCAAGGTGGCGCAAGAGGGTCGACTCCATCCGATGCCTCAAGGGAATCGACGTCATGAGCGCCGCCGACCTGGTTTTCGAGGCCGACGAGTTCTCCAGGTTCAAAAACGCCAGGTCCTTCGGCGCATGGCTCGGACTCGCCCCCTCCGAGCACTCCAGCGGAGAAAGCGTGAGGCAAGGCGGCATCACCAAGGCCGGCAACAAGCACCTGCGACGGGTGCTCGTCGAGTCGGCTTGGCACTATCTGAACGCGTCAGCGCACTCCAAAGACCTCGCCAAAGGACAGATCCCGGACCCTGCGGCAAGAAGGCACGCGGCCAAGGGCGTCCGAAGACTCGTGAAGAGGCGCGAGGGGATGCTGGAGCGCGGCGTCCACAAGAACAAGGCCAATGTCGCCACGGCCAGAGAACTCGCGGCCTGGGTCTGGGCCGTCGGCTGCATAGTCGAGAGCGCCTAGGACACCGCAATGACGAGCTAAACCAACATCGCGGCACTCACATCCCATCCTGCGGCCAGATTCGAGGCCGTTGGGGCTAACCCCAGACCTTTTTTTGCGAGCGCCCAAAGCGCCATCCGCGACCGAAGACTGTCGAATCGACCGAGGTAACCCCAGCCGTAGCAACGGATTGCCCAGCGCGGAAATGCGCCACGGGCGGATATTAAACTGCAAAGACGAGCGTCGGAAAGACACGCCGAGGTCGCCGCAGGAGGGTTGAGATAGAGAAAGGGCCTGACCCAGAAAAATCTGGGCCAGGCCCGACTTTGCCTATTGACAATGTCCTGCTCATATTAAAGAAAGGAGCCCAAAGGCTCCTTTCTTTTTATGCGATATATCGCGCTTGGCTTAGCCGAAGCGGTACTCCACGCCCATGGTAGGCTGCGGGTTTTCCCACTTCTTGATGATGGTGTCGCCACAAGCGAAGCGGCAGGTGCCGCATTCCAGGCAGCCGGCATAGTCGAAAGACTTCTTGCCATCCTCGTCGCGCTTGTACAGCGCAGCGGGGCAAACCAGGATGAGCTTGTCGAACTCTTCGTCAGAAGGATCATCAACGAGCTCGATATGTGCATTGGACTCATCGACTTCGTACTTGTTCAGAGACAGGTACTCATCGACGTTCACCGTGAATTTGATATCACTCATAGTGCCTTCATCGCTCCCTTAACGTCTTTGAACAGGTTCATGAAGCCGACACCCTTAACGATGGGCATCATGGACTTCTTCATGGGCTGAACCGGGCTGCCGTCGACGACGAACATCGTGTTCATCATGTCGCGAATCATCTCGGGGTAGCCGCAGAACATGCGGTCGAAGTGCTCCATGAAGTTAGGAACGTTCTTGAACTGACGCATGTCCTTCATGACGAAGGAATTCTCGAGAGCGTCGACGTAGCACTTCAGGCCAGCCTTGGAGGTGTCGCCCGCGTCGAGCGCCTTGACAGCAGCCTGGCCAGCCATCTGGCCGGAAGCCACGGCGTAGTCCATGCCGCGCACAGTGTAGCCGAGGTTGACGCACATGGTGGCGTTGTCGCCAGCAACCATGACGCCATCGGCAGTGAGCTCGGGCATCGTGGTGATGCCGCCCTCGGGAACGAGGTGGCCGGAGTGCTCGACGAGCTTGGCGCCCTTGAGCACAGGAGCGATCTCGGGACGATTCTTGAAGTCCTCGAGCATCTGGTACACGGGGACGTTACCCTTGGCCGTAGCCTCAACGCCAGCAACGATGCCAACAGAGATGGAATCTTTGTTGGTGTAGATGATGCCGCCGCCGAAGGAGCCATGAGTGGCGTCGCCAGCGAACAGCCATGCAGTGCCTTCGCCGGGTGCGCACTGGAAGCGCTTGTCGATTTCCTCTTCGGGAAGCTCGAAGACTTCCTTGACGCCAACGGCCATCTGGGACGCCGGGGGACGCTTAGCGCCCACGGCCTGCTCGACCAGAAGCGAGTTCGCGCCGTCACACAGCACGACGACATCAGCGGTGATTTCGTCTTCGCCAGCGAAAATGCCGATAACCTTGCCGTTCTCATCCTTGATGAGTTTCTCAACGGCGATGCCGCAGATGTACTCTGCGCCAGCGTTTTCGGCCTGCTCGGCCAGCCACTGGTCGAAAGGCGCACGAAGCACGGTGTAAGATTCCTGGCCGTCCTTGAGAAGGTCCTCGGAGGTGAAATCGATGGTGAAGTTGGAGTTGGGGGACATCAGTGAGATGCGCTCGTGCGAAACCTTGCGCTCGAACGGGATCTCGTCGAAGTTGTCGGGGAACACGGCGCGCAGGCAGTGGCCGTAGATACGGCCGCCCGTCATGTTCTTGGCACCAGCGAAATTGCCGCGCTCAACGACCAGGACCGACTTGCCGGCCTTGGCAATCTCATATGCGGCAACGGAGCCAGCGCAGCCAGAGCCGACGACGATTGCGTCGAAGTCTGCCATTGACTCTTCCTTTCCTTGAAAGCGATAAGAAAAACCGGCGCAGGAAACGCCTACGCCGGTTTACGAAGTCGAATTCGACTTAGAGCGCAGCAACAAGCGCGGGCAGGACAGTCTTGATGTCGCCAACCAGACCGTAGTCGCACTGCTTGAAGACAGGAGCGTTCTTGTCCTTGTTGATCGCAAACAGCGTGGTCGCGCGGTTGCAGCCGACCATGTGCTGCATCTGGCCGGAGATGCCAGCTGCGATGTAAACCTTGGGGCTGAGCATGAGGCCGGAAACGCCAACGTAGACCTCGGTGGGAAGCCAGTTGACACCCTCGGTGAGAGGACGGGAGCAGCCGAGGCCGCCGCCGATCTTGTCGCAGAGGTCGCGAGCCATCTGGAGGTCTTCCTCAGCACCGAAGCCACGACCAGCGGCAACGACAACGTCAGCCTTGTTCAGGTCAACGCCAGACTTCTCGACGGGCACAGAAGAGACGAGTTTGATGGCCTTGGCGGGAGCAACCCAAGCGAGTTCCTCGGTCGCATTGGCGCCAGAAGCGGCAGCCTCAGCGAAAACACCAGCGCCAACGCCATAGAAGGCAACGCCGGTGGCCTTCTGCTTCTTCATGCCCACGCCGCCGAAGTACATGTCGGTAGCAACGTCGCCATCGAACTCGATGACGTCGGGGATGATGGAGGCGCCAGCATGAGCGGCAACCTTGCCAGCAACGACCTTCATGTGGCGGGTCGGCTCAACGAGCACAACGCCGGGCTGCTCAGCGTCAAACGCAGCAATCACGGTGTCGGCAGCGTCGTCAACGACAGCGCCTTCGGGAAGGGCAACGTGCAGGACTTTATCGGCGACGGCGGCAGGAACCTCCATGTCAGCGATAGCAACCAGGACGACCTCATCGGCCATCGTGCGAGCGCCAGCGCAGAGCTCCTGGGCGGCGTCGGAATGCTCAGCGAGAACAAATGCTTTCATTGTTTTCGATCCTTTCCTAATTCCGCGAACTACAGAGCGGCCTTGATGGCGGCAGCGAACTTCTCGATGGCGCCATCGTCGGCGGCGTCGATGATCTCGAGCTTGCGGTCGGCCTGCTTGGGAGCCTTGCAGTCGACGACTTCGATGCTGTTGGCGAAGGTGCCCTCAGCGGCGGAGACGTTCATCGGCTTCTTGCCGGCGGCCAGAATGTCTTTCATGCCCGGGATGCGGGGCAGAGCGACGTCGGGAGCAACCGAAACAACGGCAGGCAGCGGGACCTCAACGGTCTCGACGACGTCTTCGAGGGTGCGGACAACGGTCACAACGCCGTCGCCAGCTTCAATCTTGGTAGCACCATTGACGACGGGCAGACCGAGCTTAGCGGCCAGCTGCACGTCAACCTGCTGAGCGTAGTTGTCAGCAGATCCGTCGCCACAGATGATGAGGTCATATTCGCCCACCTTGGCAACGAGTTCGGCGAGAGCCGCAGCGGTAGCGCCAGCGTCGAGGTCGGCGCACGCGTCGTCAGCGGTCATGTAGAGCTGATCAATGCCGCGAGCAAGCACGTTCTTCTTGGTCTTGGAGTCGTCGATTTTTTTACCGCCGACCGTGATGCCCACGACTTCGGAACCTTCGTTGGCAGCAGCCAGCTGAGCGGCGGCTTCCATCGCGTTCAAGTCGTAGGTCGAGACGATCTGGTGAGCCTTGGCGTAGTCGAGGCTACCGTCGCCGGACACCTGGATGTCCTGATCGTCAGGAACGACCTTGAAAGAAACAACGATTTTCATCTTGTACCTTTCCCTTCTCGGATACGTTTCTTAACAGACTGTCTTATGCGTGACTTACTAATTGGCGTACTTCTTGGCAACCTGGCGGCCGGCAATGTAGGCCATGACTTCGTGGGTGCCACCGCCAAACATGTTGCCGCGCAGGTCGGCCCAGATGCGGCCAATGCGGACTTCGGTAGTATAACCCAAACCGGCGTAGATGGAGAGCGCCATGTCGGCGACCTGGAAGCACTCGGAGCAGCCGTAGCGCTTCAGCATCGCGGAGTCGAGCTGAACCGATTCGCCGTTGTCGAGCTTCCACAGGGTCTTGTAAAGCATGTTGCGGGTGTTCTGGACTTTGATCTCCATGTCGCAGAGCTTCTCTTGGATCATCTGCAGCTTGGTGATCGGCTTGCCGAAGGCGATGCGCTGGTTAGCGTACTTGGCAGCGTCCTCGAGGGCGGCCTGAGCCAGACCAACCTGCTCGGCGACGATGAAGGAGCGCTCGACCTCGAAGTTCTTCATGAGCATCATGAAGCCCTCGCCCGGCTTGCCCATGCGCTGCTCTTCGGTAACGACGACGTCATCGAAGTAGACCTCGCAGAACGGGATGCACTGCTGGCCAATCTTGTGCAGCGAAGCGGTGGAAACGCCCGGGGTGTCCATGGGGATGTACCAAAGGGACATGTTGCGGTTCTCGCGGCTGGGATCTTCGTCCTTAGCGACGACGATGGTGTACGGAAGTTTCTCGCCCATGGTGACCCAGGTCTTCTGGCCGGAAAGCCTGTAAGTGCCGTCGGCCTGCTTCTTAGCGACGCAGGTCATGGAGCCATTGTCGGAGCCAGCGCCCGGCTCGGAGATGGACAGAGAAGCGATAGGCCAGCCGGTCTCCATGTAGTGGTCAACGGCCTGCTGCTTCTGCTCTTCGGTGCCGAACTCCATGATGTCGAACATGGACAGGGAGTTCTGATAGAGGATATGCATGCAGCCAGCGCTGTGGTAAAGCTCCTCGATCATCAGGCCCAACGTGACTTTGTCAGCCGGGATTCCGCCGTACTCCTCAGGAATACCCATCAGGCCAAAGCCAGCGTCGCGATATGCCTCGGCGATCTCGTCGGGCATGCCGCCGTTCTCGTACATTTCCTTCACGACGTCGTCGGTGAAATAGCGATCGCAGAACTCGCGCACGCTTTCGAGCAGCAGCTCTTGCTCATCGGTCAAAGCGAAATCCATTGCTTCCTCCTAGTTAAGAGTCGACTTTTCGACCAACCTGTCCCCTTCGCTACAAGGCGCAGGTTTCGATATCGGCAGAATACGCTCTTCCTGTCCGTTCGAGCATGGTCAGTTCCAAGGTTTTGGGTAAAAATAGGCCGTTTTGCGGGACATATAACTAATTCTGTAGCTTTGTGGTTCGATATATAGGATTGGCATATATTTTCACAGGTAAAACCAGGCAAAATGGCATTCCTACAAGTGAAATGAGCATGTTTTACTTATAAAACTAGTAGGACATATCGATGCTTGTGTCGGACTCTGATGCTAAAATATGGATAGTTTTACGCAAGGCGCCGTTCCCATGCACATGCTTGTTTTTACCACGCACTCGCAAAACTGTCCCAAATCACTCGTAAGGTAAGGAGCGTTATGGCATCTTCCGACACCATGGGGCTTATGGGCGAATCGTTCGTGAGCCTCGCCGAGAAGCTCCCCATTGAAAGAATCTCGGTTTCCGACATCGTTGCCGCATCGGGCAAAAACCGCAAAACGTTTTACTACCACTTCGAAGACAAGGCCCATCTCATTCGTTGGGTCTTCCGCAACGACCTTGCCGAAACGCTGCTTGAGCGCTTCGATTCCGACCATTTGGTATACGAACGGGAAGGGGACGGGGCTATTGCCGACAAACCGTATTACGCCTTCAAAAAGGTCGGCGTGCGCTCACTCGATGGCTCTGAGTTCTTCCAGGCGCTCGCCGACACGCTCGAAAAGCGCCGCGCATATTACGCCAAGGCGCTCCACAGCACCGAAAAAGATGGGCTACGCTCGTATCTCTACAAGCTCTATGTCCCGGCGCTTGAGCGCGATATTCGATTCATTTTGAGCAACCGATCGTTGAACGATTCGGCCGTGCACTTCCTTGCCGAGTTCTATACGGGGGCCGCAATCAGCTATCTCGTGCATCGAATTTCCAACCCAGAGCTCTCGAACACCGGCATTTTGAGCGACGTCGAACCGTTCCAAAACATCATTCACTCCTCCCTCGAGAGCGAAATCAAGGAACAGCAGCTACGCCGCGTGCTTTAAACCGCCTTCTTATGACTCGTAAACAAAAGCCGTTTGACCACGTCAAACGGCTTTTTTCAATTCACGGATTACGAATTTGTCCAACTATTTTCGGTCATTTTCCCGAAATATTTGCCCGGAAAAAAATTTTTCACTTTCGGTGAACGGTATGTTACGAGACGTGAGCGGTCGTGTTTGAATGAATTACTACTTGTTTGCTCACATTTTGTCCACATTAAACCATTCGAGCCGCCCAAAAGCGGCTCGAATTATCGTAGAAACCGGCGCTTGAGACGTTTTTCGAGCCTCAAAACTCGCAGAAATCGCCTAATGCACGGAACACGAGAGGCACGGATCGTACGCACGGACGAGCTTTCCGACCTCCAAACGAATTTCTTCCTCGGAAGCACCCTGCTCGGCCAGCAAATCGGCAAGCGTGCGCACGCTCGATTCGGTATCGCCCAGATTATGGACCGTAGGCGTGATGATACTCGCGTGCTTGACGCGACCGTCTTCCCCAATTTCCAGCTCATGAATGAGCGTGCCGCGCGGAGCCTCGGTCATGCCAACGCCCCTGCCCGCACGAACTTCGAAATCGACGGGCTCGCTCGTCCCTTCGCCGAATGCGAGCCAACGCAGCATCGCCTCGCAACGAACGCACACATCGACGAGCTCGACGGCCTGCGCAACATTGTTCAAGAAGGGGTTTCGCGCCGGAGGACGCAGGCCCGCTTTCGCCGCAGCCAATCGCGCAGGCTGCGAAAGCTCATTCCAGCTCAAATTAACGCGCGCAAGCGCGCTCGTCGTGATGTTTTTCTTCGTGCTCGCACGGCGCGAAAATCGCGCAGCCGAATGATCGACGGCGTATTCCTCAATATGATCGGCGTAATCGGCCGCGGCAAAACGTGCGCCATCGGATGCGAAAGCCGCAGTATCGCCAACCACGCAATAACGGCCATTTTCCACGAGCGCCATAAAATCGCCAGAGGTTTCAATCTGCGGGACCTTGAAGCCCGCAAAAACATCGACCGTTTTTTCGCAGAATTCACGCGCGGCGGCAACTTTATCGGCCATGGCAAGGCAGTCGTCACGAGACGGCTCATGAGTGAAACCGCCCACAACGCATGTGATGGGATGAATGGAGCGCCCGCCAACGAGCGTACACAGCTCATTGCCCAACGCCTTAATAGCCATTCCGCCATTGAAAAGCTCGGGCGCCGATTCCGCAAGGGGAAAAGCACTGTCGAGCCCCTCGAAATCGGGGGCGGCAAAAACGAACAAGTGAGCTGCGTGGTTCTGAAGGAAGCTGCCATACACGAGCAGTTCGCGCAAAACGCGCGTGCGCTCGCTCGTCTTCACGCCAAAGATTTGCTCAATCGCAAGCAAATCGGTTATCACGTGGCTCGACGAGCAAATTCCGCAAATACGCGAGGCGATATAGCTCGTTTGGGTGAAGGGTCGTCCTCCCACCATCGACTCGAATAAACGGGCGGGTTCCACCACGTTCATCTTCACATCGGACACGCGACCATCTTCTATGGAAAGCGAGATGTTGCCGTGTCCCTCGATGCGAGCAATATGGTGCATGGATAGCGTCGTGCGCATGGGCTACTCCTCCCCTTCCGAAATTGGTGAAAGCATGGGGTTCACCAGGTTGAACAATTCAAGCGCCTCGTCAAAGCGGGCAGCGCCGACGCCCGTGCTTTCGGCGAACGCGCGCGCCGCCGAAAGATTCGCGTTAGCCGACAGGCCACGGCAGCCATTGCACTCGCGGCCAAGCTGCACGCACTTCGCGCCACAACCCTCTTGGGTCACGAGGCCCAGGCACACTTTTCCTTCGCGCCACAAGCAACCGCTTTCATTGCGTTTGCAGCTGCCGCACAACGTTCCCGTTTGCACCGTGGCGTTGCTGCCATATATAGCATGCTGCATCACCGCAACGAAATCGGCGAGATCAATAGGACATGCGCGAACTTCGAAATCGACATCGACCACGCTGCTAACCGGCTGAGGAACAAGCATTTCTCCGCAGGCGGAAGGGAGTGCATCGCCATACACGCTTTTCGCGCGCTCATCCAAATGATGCGCCGCAATGGAAGGAATTCCCCCGCATACCGCACATGCACCCATAGCGATCAGGCATTTCGCGCGTTTGCGCCAGCGCTCAACGATTTCACGGGATTCAACCGTGGAAACCGCGCCCTCGATAATTACGACGTCGACATCGCCCTCGGGCTCGGACGCACTTGAGGCCATTTGCCAATACTGCACATCGATTTGGCCCAGAATTTCGAGCAAGTGCGATTCGGCATTCGTAATTTGCAGCTGGCAGCCGAAGCAGCTCGCCAAGCCCAGCACCACCACGCGCGGCGTGGCGTTCCTTTTCGTTTGGCATTCCATCTACATCGACCCCTGAATATTCTTCGCTTCCCAATAATTGAACACGGGACCGTCAATGCACACATACTGATGGCCCACTTGGCAATGGCCGCATTTGCCCATGCCGCATTTCATATGGCGCTCGAAGCTCATGTAAATGCGATCGTAGGGAATTCCCTTCTTGCGCATTTCCTCAACGACGAATCGATACATGACAGGAGGCCCGCACAATGCGCCGAACGTATTGTCAGCATCGACTTCCAAATGCTCGAAGGGCTTGGTGACCAGGCCCACTTCGCCATCCCATCCGTCTTCGTAATTGTCGACGGTCAGGTGAAGATCGAAGTCGTGACGGTGGCGCCACATCTCGAACTGGTCGCGGAACATGACTTCGCGCGGGTTGCGCGAGCCATAGATGATGGTAACTTTGCCGAACTCACTGCGTTCGTCGTGAATGTTATTGATCAGCGATCGCAGGGGCGCAATGCCCAAACCGCCCGCGACAAGCAAAATGTCGTGGCCCTTCATTTTTTCGAATGGGAACGGTCGGCCGAAAGGCCCGCGAATTCCAACCACGTCACCGCACTGCATTTTGTGCAGCTCTTCGGTGAACTTACCTGCGCGTCGCACGCACAGCTCGATGAAGCCCTGCTTGGAAGGCGACGAAGAAATGGAGATGGGAGCTTCGCCCACGCCGAAGATGGACAGCTCGACGAATTGGCCGGGCTGCTGGTGGAACGCTTCGCGAATGCGCTCGTCAATCAAGCGGAATTCGAAGAGCTTCTCGGTTGCGGTGAGTTCCATGATAGACGTGATGCGCGCAGGCCACGGACGATAGGGATTTTCGGCCATGAGCTCAGCGCCCGTTTTCACATGGCCCGCTGCGGCGAGCGGAGATACCTCGACCGAAGTCGTGAAAGCATGCCTATTCGCCATTGGTCGCCCCCCTTCCCTGCTGGGCGTCATGCGCGCCGCGCGTTTTCTCGTCAAAGAACTTCAACACTTCAATAGGATTGATGCCGGTTTTGCATGCATCGACGCAGCGGCCGCAACCTACGCAAAGCATGCTGCCGTGCTTTTCCTTGAAGCCATTGAGCTTGTGATACATGCGATGGCGCACGCGCTCGCGTTCGCTCGGGCGGAAATTATGACCGCCTGCAACGGTTGCGAACTGGGGATTCGTACAGCAATCCCACTCGCGCACACGCTCGCCGGTCTTGCCGTCGAAGGCAAGCTCGTCGACGATGTCGAAGCACATGCACGTGGGACACACCGAAGCGCATGCGGTGCAATTCAGACAACGCGAACCCAATTCGGCCCAAAACGGATCGGAGTGATACGTGTCCATAAGCATGGCAACATCTTGCACAAAGGGAATGTCAGAAGAGAATGCCTCGTTGCGACGACGGGTGGCGGCGGCGAAAGCGGCGCGATCTTCGTCGGTAGCTTCACGCAACGTGGTCGATTCTTCCAAAACTTCCGCTGCAGCGACCGAAGAAATGGAGACCCAGAAGCGGTCACCCAAATCTTGCAGGAACAAATCGTATCCGGCAGGCGCTTCGTCGGCATCCATGCGATGGCAGAAGCACGACTGAGAAGGCGTGCATCCAACGCCCACGATGAGCGTGGCTTCGCGGCGCGCGCGGTAATACGGGTCGGGGTACGGCCCTTCAAGAAAAACGGAATCGAGCTTTTCGATGGCGTTCATATCGCAAGGGTGAACGCCAAAAAGAACACGTGGCTTCACGTCGAGCTCGTACGCGTCGACATCGTTTTGCGCCACATCGAATTTGAAAAGAATCTCGCGAGGAGGCAAGAAATATTTTTTGGGAGAGGCGATGGTGGTCGAGTAATCAAGCACCACGTCATTGGGGTCGTCGATGGTATCGAAAATGTGGCCCTGGTCGCATTCGACCGGGGCCACAAGTTCGTAAGAATCCATGAAAGCCCGAATGAGCAAAGGCACGTCGCCAGCATCAATGATGCGGTAGAGCACAAGCTCCTCCTTCAATCCGACAATGAAAGCGAGCGGCTTGCCGACGTGTTCGCCCGAAAGGCTTAGCGTAGATTATTTATGCACCGAAGAAGATGCCGATTTCACGCTCGGCAGACTCGGGCGAGTCGGAGCCGTGAATAACATTTTCGTCCATAATGAGACCAAAGTCACCACGAATCGTGCCGGGGGCAGCTTCTGCCGGGTTGGTGGCACCCATGAGGGTACGCATCTTCTTGACGGCGCCTTCGCCGGAGACGACCATCTTCACAACCGGGCCGCTGGTGATGTACTCGATGAGGCCGTTGTAGAAGGGCTTGCCCTCGTGCTCGGCGTAGTTCGCAGCAGCCTGCTCGGGGGTAACATTGGCCAGCTCCATGCGCTCGATAACGAGGCCAGCGCGCTCGATGCGGCTCACGATCTCGCCGATGTGATGATTGCGCACAGCGTCGGGCTTGAGCATGGAGTAGGTCTTTTCAATTGCCATGATTGTTCCCTTTCTTGAAGAAAAACGGCTTTCTAACAGGCACGACGCACTCAGGCGACGCACTATATTGCAACCTGGCTACCCAGGCGTTGCAGCATTTATGACTGCTGGGAGGCGAACGTCATTTGCACGCCGGAAACCTTCCAGCCAAGCATGTCGCGCACCATGGAAACAGTGTAGGACACTTCCCCGCCCTCGGGCGTGGACGCCGTCACATACACCGTGGAGTTTGACATGGATTTGTCCATGCCATCGATGGCGACATCGGAATCGGACACGACGCCACGCATGGCATCGTTGACTTTATCGGAGCTCATCGACGAAACGAAATAGCTCGAAGCGTTCTCGGTATCGGCGAACAGGCCTTTCACTACGCTTTCCTGGGTGGGATAGCCGTAGCCCTGCGTATACAGGAACACGCCTGCGCCGGCAGCGAGCAGCAGAAGCACGAAGAACGCGACCAGGATTTTCAGGCCAACGTTGCGGCGCTTGCGATCTTGGCGCGCAATGCCCTTCGAATAGCGCTCAAGCTCTTCGTCGCTCGCGTTGAAGAAACGCTCGTCGCCCGAATTGTAGTTATCGACCGGCTCGTAGCCATAAGCCTCGGCCGGGTAATACTGCGGGTCGGCGTACGCTTCCACCGGATACGCGTCGTCTTGCGTGGGCACGCCATCGGCCGGAACGTCGAGGCCCGACATGTCGTTGCCGTCGTTGGACGCAGCCGCGGGTGCGGGCGCTGCCTGCTGGCCAATGGCGGGCATCGCGATGGTGCCCGTCGCCATGCACTTGGCAGCCTGGGCGTAGTCGACGCTCGCCGACTCGCTCAGGAAGTATGTTTTGTCGGCGAGAGCCGACTCGAACGCGCTCATAGCCTTCTGCATTTGGCCCAGAGCAACGTAGGCCTGACCGAGGTTCGCGTACATCTTGTTGCGCGTTGCGGCGTCCATGTCGAACTGCAGCGCGCTTTCATACGACGCCACGGCATCGGCTGGACGATTGAGAGCCATGAAGCATACGCCCAGGTTGAGCAGCGCCTTGCTCGGATCGGGGTTGCGCGAATCGAGTGCGGCCTCGCGGAATGCGACGCCAGCTTCAGCGTTTTTGCCAAGCTTCAAAAGCGCATTGCCCATGCCCAAATAGGCCTTGTAGGGAGTGTCGTATTTGGCATCGGAGGTGGCGATCTCAAAATGAGACACGGCGTTTTCGTAATCATGCTTGAAAACGTACGCTTTGCCCAAGTTGCAATTCACCGCGCCCACGGCGTCGTACGCCGAATCGGCAGTAGCCTGAGTGTACGACTCGATAGCCGAATCGAAATCTTTCAGCTGCAGCAAGCAGTTGCCCAGCTGGTGGTACAGATACCCCAAATCGCCCGGGCCCTTCGGCACACTGGGATCTTGGAGCAGCTGGACGTATGCCTGGCTTGCGGCCTGGAAGTCGCGTGCCTGGTATGCGGCTTGCGCCTGGGCTACGTATTGGTTGTCCATGAATTCCTGTCTTCCTTGAATACGCGTGAAAGCTAGTGGCTAGTCGGCGTTTTCGATTTCGATAGTTTCAATGACATCGCCCACGCGAAGCTCGCCGATGACATCTTTACCTTCGATAGTCTGGCCGAACACCGTGTAGCCAGAGTCGAGATTATGCTGGGGACCCAAGCACAGATAGAACTGGGAGCCCGCAGAATCGGGGTTCGCGCTGCGAGCCATGGCCAGTGCGCCGTCTTCGTGGGAGTTGTTCGGGTTGGTGGTGTACTCCTGCTTGATGCAGTAGCCCGGGCCACCCGTGCCAAGGCCAGCCCACGGGTTGCCGGCAGCTTCGATAACCTGCGCGGAATCGAGGTCGCGGGTGTTGGGGCAGCCGCCCTGAATGACGAAGCCGGGAACATAACGATGGAACTTGAGGTTGTCGTAGAAGCCCTTGCGAGCGAGCTCAACAAAGTTGCCCACGTGGATGGGGGCGTCGTCGCCGGCGAGCTGAACTCGAATGTCGCCTTTGGAGGTTTTGATGACGGCGATTTCCTTGCCGTTGGGCTGATACTCGGGGGTATACAGTGCCATAGTCGATAACTCCTTCTTTATCGTGCGTTGAAACTGCGTCTGGCGCCGGTAATCGGCGCGAAGTCGAAGCATCGTTGCTGCAAGCGGCGCCTCTTTTGCCGCGTTCGGCAGCACATAAGCTTTTGTATGATACCGCTCAATGGCTTTTTGCAGGCCTGCGCCATAAAAATTGCTCATGAACTCGATGGAATTCCAGCACGAAAACGCCTCGAACCTGAAAAAGGGCGGACGCTCGAGCACGCGAAGGCGAGTGCCAGCGAGCAGCACAGCGACCAGGGACACGACGAATCTGATTGCCCATGGTTAAAACAAGCCTTTTAGCGGAACAATATATGCAAAAAAACGCCCGCGCTTGTGTAAGCGTTCACACAAGCGCGGGCGCGTCTTCTTTTCAACGCTGCATGCGGCGACTCCGAGCAAAACCGATTGCTCTATTGGTTTTTATTCGCGAAAATCGAAACCGTCTCCACATGGAAGGTCTGCGGGAACATATCGACAGGCGTTGCTTGCAAAAGCTCAAAGCCGGCCGCTTCGAGCAACTTTACGTCGCGCGCCCACGTAGCCGGGTCGCAGCTCACATACGCCACGCGCAAGGGCGCCGCCTCGGCGATGGAGCCGATGATTTCTTTCGCGAGGCCACTTCGAGGCGGATCGACGATGAGCGCGTCAAGCTCACCGAGTTCGGGCAGCTCACGCGTCGCGTCGCCGCCAATAACCTCGACATCGACGTTTTCCTGCTCAACGGTGTGGCGCAAATTGCGCACGCTCGAGCCATACGACTCCACGGCGTACACACCGCCGCAGCGCTTCGCGAGCGGAATAGTGAAGGTGCCCACGCCGCAGAACAGGTCGGCCGCAACGCAATCTTCATCGAGCTCGAGGCCGTCAAGGGCAAGCTGCACCAATTTGTCGGCCTGAGGCGTGTTCACTTGGAAGAACGAGGGCGCGCTCACGCCGTGTTCAATGCCTGCGACGGTTTCGCGCCAAAAACCGCGGCCATCGAGAATCTCGAGGCCCTTGAGCTTGCGCGCGCTGCCCGCATCGGCCGTCATCACGCGCACGATTGACGAAGCCTTCACGGCCGTGGACAGGGTTTTCGCCACGGCATTGCGCGGAAACGGACCGGGCGTCGTCCACAAAGCCACTTCCAAATCGCCCGAACGGTGCGAATGGCGCACGCCTACGCGATGGATGCCTAAATCTTCGCGACCCGTGAGATAGCGTAGAGCGCCGCGCAGAGCCTTCGGCGTTTTTTGGGCTTGTTTATGCGCAAGCGGGCATGCGTCGGCGGCAAGGATTTTGTCGCTTCCCTTTTGATGGAAGCCCATTTGGAAGCCCCGCTTCGCATCGAAAGCGCAGCTGAACTCGAGCTTATTGCGATATTCCATTTGTCGCTTCGACGGCACGCATGCGCCAACGATGCGCTCGGCGCGCTCCGCATCGAAGCCGCCGATGCGACGCAGCTGCGACACCACGGCATCACGCTTCGCAGCAAGCTGACGCTCGTAAGATATATGTTGCCAACCGCAACCGCCGCATACGCTCGCAAGCGGGCATGCCGGCAGCACGCGATCGGGCGACGGCGCAACGAGCTCGACCACGTGGCCTTCACAGAAATTGCCCTTGTCGCGATCGATTTCGACCAAGGCGACATCTCCCGGGCATGCGCCGTTCACGAATACGGTTTTGCCATTTTCCGCACGGCCGATGCCCGCATCGCCATAGGCAAGGCGATCGATGGTAATAGTTTCTGGCATAGTTCCTCTTTCTCGCGAGAGACATTTTAGCGTATAATGAATGACTGCGATGTGCCCCAGTAGCTCAGGGGATAGAGCGTCTGCCTCCGGAGCAGAAAGCCGTAGGTTCGAATCCTATCTGGGGCACCATTCCGATTTTCCTCGAACCCGCATGATGCGGGTTTTCTTTTTTTCGGCAAGAAATAGGCTTATAGGACAAAAAGTGTGTCTCGATAGAACACATGTTCCCCTCATGCTAAT